>Ga0209289_100012_pt1 | contig 138532 bp, 146 predicted proteins | sample GXS110809BmetaG_FD_184121 | JGI IMG/M metagenome (GOLD analysis project Ga0209289, IMG submission 184121) | Hot spring microbial communities from Gongxiaoshe hot spring, China to study Microbial Dark Matter (Phase II) - GXS 110809B (SPAdes)... ... | reverse complement strand
CTGCCGAGCCCCCCGATAACGGAGCCTCCGGAAGTCGTCTTCGTCTCAACCCTCTATCTCACCCTCGGTTTCTTGGCGGTTGTAGGGGTCTTCGCCATTACGATCTATTTCAAGGCAAGCAAGCGCAGAAGCCTGCTGCCGCTCCTCAGCTCGGCGATGCATGCATTCATCGCATTCCTCGTAGCCGCCGGCCTGCTGATGCCCTTACTCGTCTCTTTAAAGCCTGTTGAAGTCTCCATAACTTACGCGGAGTTGGAGGAAGTAAAGCTTGAAAACGCCCAGATAGTAGGAGTTCTGAGCTCGAACAACTCTCTTGTAGCCGCGACCTCAGATGTTCTCCGCTCACCCAAACTCGTATACAACGCCTCCAACCAGGCGTCACCCCTCACCATACAATCTGCGACAGCACGTTTCTCCAACTCAATAGTCGGCCTTGGGGACATCTACGTAAAACACCTGAGCTGGGAGAGAATAGAGTTCAGCGGCTTCAACTATGTTACCGAGCCCGGCCAGGTTCGCGAGCCCCTGAGCGCCATAGCTACTATTTCCTCGTGGCTCTGGGTTGTCTTCTACGTCGGGGTTGCATGTAGAAGGATTTATGGCGTGAGCTCAGGGACAGCGGCCTTCTCAGCGCTGGCATCGGTCATGGTTCTGCTTATTTTCGGCCTCTTATGAGCCTCCCACCTCTATCTATCTCGCCGTTCCTGATTCTAGTGCTGCTCACGGGTTTACCGTCCTCGGCGAGAACCAAGGGTGAGAGCTCGAGGGTGGCTGGTGGAAGACTCTTTGAGGTTCTCATGTTCAAGGCCTCCTCCGCCCTGTTAAGGGTTATGGGGCCCGTGAATAGCGCCTCTATGTTTTTGTCCGAGAGTAGGGGGCCGTAGGGGTCGTTTAGAGCCACTATCTGGGCCCTGTCTCTCCAGCCGTATCTCAGCAGAACCGCTTCCAGCTCAGAGAGTCTCTTAGACTGGGGCGAGACTCTGCCCTCCTTCATAAGTGTCGCGGCATAATCGTCCGTTGTAACACCTATTATGACATGTTTCGAGAGCCTGAAAGCGCTGTTAAGAAGCGCTATGTGTCCCACATGAAGCTCGTCAAAAGTCCCTCCCAGCGCCCCTAGGCTGTAAACGGGTGTGAAATCGCGAGACAGCTCTAGCTCTTCCTCGACCTCGAAATACCAGAGCCTATGACTTCTAAGAAGTATGAAGGCCTCACCCTTTAACGCTCCCAGCTGCAGAGAGAGCTCATCCACAGATATGTCGGGACGCTTCAGCAGGATCTCCTTCACAAGCAGGTCACGCTTCTTGCCATAGCTACCCATACTCCTGACGACTTCCCACAACATGGGATACAGCGTGGACATGTTCAACTTATTCAACCCGCTTCTCAGTGTAAACTGTTATATGTTATTAAACTCTTGCGTCATGGTGGGAAAGACTTATAGCTTGAATCAGACTTTTCTGGCTTAGATGACGGCGCTGAAGCAGATACACAGAATCTACGAAGAACTTAAAGACACAGTCGACTTCTTTGAGGAGCAACTCAACAGCGGATCAAGACTCGAGATGATCGCTAGCAACATTCCCGAGATCATTGAGACTATTGAGAGTCTTCTTTTAGACCCCCGCCTATCCGCCTCAACTCTGGCATTATTTGAAGAGCTCAGGATGCGCGCTCTAGAGATTCAGAGAAAGGCTAATAGCGCTTTGAACAAGATGGAAGAAAATATTAGTAACGAGCGTGAAGGACTAGAAGGTCGGAAATGGCGTCGATGGAGGACCTACTGAGCTATGCGTTAAAAACCTCCTCTAGGCTTGGCGCATCTTACGCCGAAGCCCGTTTTGAAAACCATATTACGGAGCAGTTTGTCCTGCGGAATGGCCTGGTCGACGTCGCGGGCCGCTCTGTCTCTAGGGGGATAGGTGTCAGAGTGCTTTACAACGGCGCGCTGGGTTTTAGCTCTACAGGTAGTTTAACTCGGAGGGGTGTGGAAGAGGCTGTTAAGGGGGCTGTGGGGGTTGCGAAGGCCTCCGCGAAGCTTCTCACTAAGGGCGTAGCGATGTGTGAGGAGAAGATGGAGAAGTCACGGACAATCGTGAGGCCGCGTGTGAAGCATGAGAATGTCACCACAGAGGACAAGACGGAGGTTCTGAAGACCGCTGACAAGGCTATTGTGGAGGCGGCGGAGAGGAGAGGTGTTAAGGCTGTTGCGAGGATGTTTGAGCTGGGTCTTGGGCGTGTTGAGAAGCATGTCTTGAACACGGACGGCGCGGACGTTTACCTCGACAAGCCCATATCGGCTCTGTTCTCTATATTCACTATATATGGTGAGGGCAAGTATCTGCAGAGATTCGTCAACCTCGGAGAATCAAGGGGGTGGGAGGCGGTGGAGAGGTGGAGGCTGGACGAGATGATGGGGAAGGAGGCGTCAGCTGTATCCGAGGCCGTCAGAAAGGCGGTTGAGCCTCCAAAGGGGAGCCTAGACGTGGTTCTGAGCCCCGAGATTATCGGCCTAGTCTGCCACGAGTCTGCAGGCCATCCTGGCGAGGCAGATAGGATGCTTGGAAGGGAAGCAGCGCAGGCGGGGGAGACATACATTACGCGAGAGCACCTGGGCTCAAGAATAGGTTCGGAGGTTGTGACGATCATAGACGACCCCGCGATACCTGGCTCCTTCGGCTACTACCTCTATGACGACGAAGGCGTTAAGGCAGGAGAGAGGACACTGATTGAGCGCGGCATAATCAAGGAGTTGCTCCAAAATCGTGAAACTGCCCCTGAGTTCGGCGTAAAGAGCAACGCCGCCGCGAGGGCAAACAACTACAACAGAGAGCCCATAGTCAGGATGGCTAACACCTACATGAAGCCGGGCGACTATACGCTTGAAGAACTGATAGAGGATATTAGACACGGCGTTTACGTGAAAAGCTACATGGAGTGGAACATAGACGACAAGAGATGGAACCAGAGATACGTGGGGGTCGAGGCGTATCTCATCGAGAATGGGGAGCTGCGACAGATGGTCTTTCAGCCAGTAGTGGAGCTGACCACGCAAGCCCTCTACTCAGCCATAGATGCCCTAGGCAATGACCTGGAGTTCTATGCGGGCTACTGCGGTAAAGGCGACCCAATGCAGGCAATACCAGTCTGGTTTGGAGGGCCCTCGGCTAGGCTAAGAAACGTTAGGCTGGCCTAGTGGGCTAATGAGCCCCCCGCTCTCTGATGCTAATCGACCTAGCACGAGGGGCATGGTTAGGTTCCGGCGCTGGCAAGTGCTTCCCTGAGCCGTTGTGTTCCTATGTCGTAGAGGTAGGGGCCGAGGCGCGGGCCGCTGGGCCTCCCTAAAAGTATGAGGTAGAGCTTTGAGAAGAAGTCTGGGGGACTGATTCCTGCCTTTCTTGCCTCCTCGAATATCGCGGCCTGAACCTCTTCACCGCTTGTCGCCGTCGACACACGGTTTAGCAGCGACTCTATGGCCCTTCTTTCAGCCTCGCTAAGCTTCGCAGAGACCCTACCACGCTCCAATGCACCGAAAGCCTCAAGATAGAGTCTCACTCTCTCGCTCTTCTCCAATAGATAGTCGTCAACCTTGTATCCATACCTCTGGAGTCTCTTCTCCACGAACTCTCTGAATCTCTCGGGGGGAGCGAACTGGACTATATCGGCTAAGAGCCCGTATGGTGCGTGGCATCTCGGCTTCTCCGGAGTTTTCAGCAGGTGTATGTATTCATAGAGCCCTCTCAGCTTGGCTCTCTGCTTCTCATCACTTACTTTTATCTTTCCGAAATAAACGTCTTCGAGCTCTTCAAACTCGTCCCAGAGACGCGGTATCATTTTAGGGGAGATGATCCTTGCACCCACGCTCCTCTTATACATGAGGAGGAGCAGCGTCGCGGGAGGGGCGTATTTGAGCCACTCGTTTGGGGTGAAGACGTTCCCCACAGACTTTGAGAACTTTTTTCCGCTTACGTCGATGAAGTGCTCGTATTTTACGTGTAGAGGAGGCTCGTACTTGAGTACGTTTCTTGAGACCCAGTCGTTGACCCTGACGCTGTCGATGAGGTCTTTGCCATAGGCCTCGAATCTTACATCCAAGAGCTTCCACCTCGCAGCGAACTCGACCTTCCACGGAAGCTTGCCGTTCCCAGCTCTCAAATCCGACCAGCCCTCGTGCCCACACCCCCTATGCAGCCTCCTCTTCACCACTATGTCGCTGCAGACATAGCTCACCCTCCAGTTATCCCTGTCAAACCCCAAGGCCTTGGCCGTGTAGATCCTTCCGCACGAGTCGCAGACCGGGTAGTAGGGTAGCTGGGCTGTGAATTTTTCCTGCCCTACCAACGACTTTATCGCTTCACCAATCACTGCGGAGTTGCTGAGTATCTCAGCCGCTATACTGGCCAGCCGTCCGCTGCCATAGACCTCGTGTGCGCTGTATAGCCTGTATTCTACACCGATTCTATCGAGGACATCCGTCATCATTGATATCATGTGGTGTGCATAGCTGGGGTGGCAGCCATACGGGTCAGGGATTCGAGAGACAGGCCTCAACAGGTATTCTTCAAGCTCTTTTGGTAGTCCTGCTGGCACGCTTCGTAGGCCGTCCATATCATCGGAGAAAAGAGCCATCTCTGAGTTGTAGCCTAGCCCCCGGAGGGCGAGTGTCACGCCAAAAGCGCGGACAGGGTCGGAGAGGTTACCTATGTGTGGTATGCCGCTCGCGGCTATGCCGCTCTCAGTCAATACTAAGTCCAGGCTTCTGCCAAGACTCTTCTCTCTCTCCACAAGCCTATAAGCCACCCTATCCAGCCACGTCCCTCTACCAATTATCTTCCTCGACACCTATGCGGCCCCCTCTCACACCAGTAATATGAGCGCGAAAGCCGCAAATATAGCGGTAACCATACCTCGCGCCCACTAAGGCCTCAAACTCCAGACACCGCCTACGCATGGGCGGCCCCCCACCCTCTAACAAATTTTGCTCAAAGCCGCGTCTCGATCTAAAGTCAAAATCCTTACTCGCCCACCTGACTGTCCATATAAGCTACCCTGCCTCCATCGCAATTCTCAGCCTGCTTATCTCCACCCTCTTGAGCAGCTCGATGCTCACGAATGTGGCGGTCGCGCCTGTGGCTATCCATGCGAAGTCTCTCGGACCGGGCGGTATTATGTGTAGGGCCTCCCGCGTTATGGGAATGGCGGTCAACAGAGTTATCATCGCTATCTCCCAGAGTATAGTTATGATTAGCAGCTTGTGGGGCCTGACCTTGAAGATTGACTGGCTTAGTGAGACCGTGTTGAGGGCGATGGCGAGCTCGATAAAGACGAACATCAGGAAAAGCCTGCTCCTTGCAGCCTCAATCCCCAGGGGCAGCGCATCGACAAACCCTAAGAGCAAGAGGGGAGTCTCGACGACCAGCGCCCTAATCAGATACTCCTTCAATTCGCGGGTGAAGACTGTCTCACCGCGGGGGCGCGGTGCCCTCCGCATGATGTCGGGCTCAGGAGGCGTGAAGCCGAGCGCTATCGCTGGCAACCCATCCGTGGCAAGGTTGATGTAAAGTATCTGAGCCGGCAGGAGCGGTAGAAGCTCCTCGCCCCTGACCCCCCAGAATGGGAGAATTATGAGTGCTGAGATTGCGATGACCGCTATCTCCACAAAATTGGCCTCGAGCAGATACGCCAGATACTTCTTGATGTTGTCGTAAATCCATCTACCTAGCTCCACCGCCCTGACAATCGTCGAGAAGTTGTCGTCGAGGAGGATTAGGTCCGAGGCCTCCCTCGCGACCTCGGTGCCAGTCACGCCCATCGCCACTCCGATGTCCGCGCGCTTAAGAGCCGGAGCATCATTCACCCCGTCTCCCGTCATCGCCACAGTTTTCCCACGCTTCTTCCAAGCCTCCACGATGCGGAGCTTATCACTCGGAGCCACCCGCGCATAGACGGATATTTTCTCGACATTTCTCTCAAGCTCCTCATCGCTCATCTTCGCGAGCTCCGCGCCCGTGACCGCGAGGTCGCCTTCCCGGTACATGCCGACTTCGCGGGCTATGGCGAGGGCTGTCAGACGGTGGTCTCCCGTAATCATTATCGGCCTTATCTTGGCGGCTCGGCATTTCTCAACCGCCTCCTTCACCTCGAGCCTAGGTGGGTCTATGATTCCCACGAGGCCGAGAAGGGTGAACTCGCTCTCGACGGTCTCCTCCGAGCACTCGTGCAGGGGTTGAGGCATCTTCTTCTCGGCGACTGCCAAGACACGCAGCCCCCTCGAGGCCATCTCCTCGTTAGCCCTCAAAACCCTCTCTCTCCACTCTCCGGTAAGCTCCTCCTCTCCGCCATCAGCGAGGACTCTGTCGCAAAGATTAACGACAACCTCTGGGGCGCCCTTCATGTATGCCACGAAACCAGCATCCGAGGAAGTGATTGTAGTCATCCGCTTCCGCTCAGAGCTAAAGGGAATCTCATTGACTCGTCTGTTCCTCAGCCTAGCCTCCTGATGGTTTACTCCGAGGGCCTCGGCCATTAGCACGAGAGCTCCCTCAGTCGGGTCGCCGTAGACCTCGTTACCCTTAGCACCCCTCCTGACGACTGCGTCGGAGGAAAGGACCGCGGCTAGGGCCAGCCTCTTGAGCATGGCCTCGGCTTGGTATAGCAACTGTTGGCCGGCCTCCGCTGGATTAGGCGATGTGGAGTTGTTGGGGACGCTGAAGAATCTTCCACCTATGAAGGCTTCACGGGCGACCATCTCACCCTTAGTTATCGTTCCCGTCTTGTCTGAGCATATCACCTCCGTCGAGCCAAGCGTCTCGACCGCCGCCATGCTCCGCGCCACTGCATTCCTCTTCGCGAGAATCCACATACCCACGGCCAAAGTGCTCGTGACTATGGCGGGGAGCGCCTCGGGCACGGCGGCGACGGCCAGCGAGACGGCGAACATGAAGATCTTGATGAGGAATGGAGTGGAAAGCTCCTCACCAAGCAGTGATATCTCGACCAGCTCAACCATAGCTATCACAGCAATCACCACCAGAATTATCTTCCCAAGACTCCTCGCAACCTCCTCCATCCTCCTCTCCAGAGGCGTCTTCTCCTCACGAATCTCAAGGACCTCCCTTGCAATTCTCCCGAACTCCATCCGCATCCCCGTAGCGGTGACCACCGCCTTACCCTTCCCATTAGTGACTGTTGTCCCCGCGAAGACCATGTTCGTCCGGTCAGGAATGGGAGTCTCTTGCGGGAGGGGGTCCGTGGTCTTTGCCACGGGTATGGACTCTCCCGTCAGCGCGGCCTCGTAAACCTGTAGACCGTGCGACTCTATCACCCTGGCGTCAGCGACAACCTTGTCTCCCGCCTCCAGAAGGAGGATATCGCCTGGCACCACCTCTTCCCCCCTTACCCTGACCATGACTCCGTCCCGAATCACGCTGCAGGCCGGAGACATCATCTTCCTCAGAGCCTCGACTATCCTCTCGGACCGGAACTCCTGCCAGAACCCCAAGACGGCCGCTAAGAAGACTATGACGAGAATCACTATTGAGTCGAGTATCTCGCCTAGGGCCGCTGATATGGCTGTTGCCACAATCAGTATTACTATCATCAGGTTTGTGAACTGTCTCAGCAGAATCTTCAGGGGTGAAAGTCTCTTCCCCTGCTCGATTACGTTGGGGCCATGAATTTGAAGCCGCCTCGCCGCCTCCTCGATGCTGAGCCCCGACTCCAAATCCGTGCCGAGCAATCTTAAACACTCGGAGGAATCAAGCGCATGCCAATGAACAAGCTTCTCAGCCAATGGCCCACTACCATTTACAGATTCTCGTATTTTTAGGTAACCCATAAGATAAGTGGCGTTGTTTTATTCCTCACCCTCTCTAGCTTAGACTAAATAGGAGACTGGCCGTTCTAGCTTGGGTAGATGCCGGTTAAGATTGCTCTTGACCTGGATGGGGTTTTATCAGACTCTATGGGCCGCTGGGTCGAGATTTGGAACACGAAATACGGCTACCCTATCTTAAGCGTTGAGGGCCTTACAGAATGGGATTTCTGGAGAAAGCTCGGAATAACGCAGGACGAGTTTAACAGAATATTTGACGAGGTCTGGCAGGAGTGGCCCCTTTTAAAGCCATTGGAGGAGAATATTGATGACAGCGTCTCGAAGATAGCGTCTCTCGGCAGGGTCGACATAGTTAGTGGACGGGTGTTAAAGCATCGCCAATACGTAGTGAGCTGGCTCAAGCTTCACGAGATAAGGTACGGCTCTCTTTTTCTCGGAATCTCACCCAAGAGCCGTCTTGGCCACGACGTCTTCATTGATGACTCGCCGATTGAGGCTTTACAAATAGCGAGAACCAGAAGAATTGTCTTGCTGAGAGACCAGCCATGGAACAGAGATCTGGGTGAGAGCCCATACATTAGGAGGGTGCGGAGCCTCGAGGAGGCCTTCGAAAAACTTAGAGCCATAATTCTCCGAGACACGAGTCTCTGAAGAGTCAGATCTTTGGCTTAAGGTGGCCTGCATATTTGGGTCAAAACATCTATTTATTCTGGTTGAGGAGAGGCTCGGGGTGAGCATGGAGATACAGGCGCTAAACCCTCTGCTTCTCTCGATCGTCCTCCCTCTAGGTCTCTCACCTATCGCGGCGTTCATTGGCCGCCTCCTTCACCCTAAGGGAGCCGGGATATTCGCGACGACCGCACTCTTTTTCCCCATGCTCTTTAGCATACTTCTATACCCTGTGATCAGCGCCGGCTTCATAGTTGAGGAGAGGCTCAGATGGATACCCGAGCTAGGGCTTACATTTACGTTGAGACTGGACCAGCTGAGCTACCCTTTTTTCCTGCTAATCAACTCGGTAGGGTTCCTCGCCAGCCTATACTCGCTGAGATACATGGAGCATGAAAGGGGCCTCGCCTCGTACTATGCTTTAACAATGATGTTCGTGTCGGGTATGAGCGGCGTGGTCCTTTCAACGAACCTTTTCCTACTATATATTTTCTGGGAATTAATGCTGATTCCGAGCTACTTCCTTATAGCCTATTGGGGGACAGGAAACGCCAGAATCATAGGGTTCAAGTATTTCGGAATGACGCATGTGGGCGCCATCTCGCTCCTCGCCGGGATAATCTGGCTCAACTCCCTGTTTGGTAGCGTTGAGCTCGATATCTTGAAAGTTGTAGTTGGAGGAGGCTCGCCCGCCATGCTAGGCATCGCATCACTTATTTTCATCGGAGCCGCTGTGAAAATGGCCTTATTCCCGCTACACACCTGGCTTCCAGACGCCCACGCAGAGGCCCCGACACCGATAAGCGTCCTTCTGAGCGGCGTCATGATAAAAACAGGCGTATATGCCTATGCAAGAATTATTGTAGAGCTTATGCCAGCCGCCTTCCAGCAGGCCCAACCTATCGTGATACCTCTCTCACTGGTTACGATTTTCTGGGGTGGGATGATGGCTCTCGTCCAGAGTGACATCAAGAGAATACTAGCCTACAGCTCCGTCAGCCAGATAGGCTACATGGTCTTCGGCCTCTCACTGCAGTCTAGTATAGGACTCGTGGGAGGGCTACTTCACGTAGTGACCCACGGTCTAGCCAAGTCGCTACTCTTCATGGCCGCGGGCTCGATCATACACTCGACAGGTGAGAGAGACATAAACAAGCTTGGAGGCTTGATGAGGCCTATGTGGTTCACGGCTTCCGTCTTTCTCGTCGGCGGCCTCTCAATAGCTGGGACACCGCCACTCGCAGGCTTCTTCAGCGAGTGGATGATATTTACGGGCGGATTCCAGTCAAACATACCCCTTTACACCATCATAGCCATATTGGGGACAGCCATAACCCTCGGCTACTATCTGAGGACATTCATGTACGTCTTTACCCGGGGAGAGAGGCAGGACTCACCCAGAGAGGCGCCGCTCAGCATGGCCGCGCCCATGGCGATACTCGCCGCAGCCATTCTTCTCGCAAGCATCACCACTCCTCCGATAACAAGCATATTGGGGGCGGCTGTACTAAAGCCCTAGTGTGCACCGGTGTTCAAGCTTTTATAGGGCTACAGAGAGGGCTCAAAGTATGCAGGAGCCACTAGTCTACATAGACGGCGAGTTCTACGCCAAGAGTGTAGCCAAGGTCTCCGTCTTCGACCACGGTTTTCTCTACGGAGACGGAGTCTTCGAGGGGATCAGAGTCTACGGTGGCGCGATATTCAAGCTCAGGGAGCATGTGGAGAGGCTCTATCGGTCTGCCAAGGCGATCCGTCTCGAGATTCCGATCAAGTTTGAAGAGATGATAGAAGCCGTGGTTAGGACCGTTAGGGTGAATGGCTTCAAAGACGCCTATATTCGCCTAATCGTCACTCGAGGGATTGGAGACCTGGGACTTGACCCGCGAAAATGTGGCAAGCCCTCGACCATAATTATTGTCGATAAGTTGGATCCATTACTTGGGTCTAAAGCACGTGAGACAGGCGTCAACCTCATAATCAGCTCTACGCGCAGAGACCCCGTCTACGCCACTTCTCACGAGGTTAAGAGCCTTAACTATCTAAACAGCATCCTCGCGAAACTCGAAGCAATAGCAGCGGGAGCCGACGACGCGGTGATGCTCGATTCTCGAGGATTCGTCTCGGAGGCGACTGGGGCCAATATTTTCACTGTTAGGAGCGGTGTTCTGCTCACCCCTCCACCTACCGCTGGAATACTGCCGGGAATCACTCGAGCGGTGGTGATTGAGCTGGCTCGAAAGCTAGGCATCACGGTCGAGGAGCGCGACATAACACCTACAGAGTTGCTGACGAGCGATGAGGTTTTCCTCACGGGAACAGGCGCCGAGATCGTCCCAGTGGCTATGATAAGTGGGGTGAAGATTGGTGTAGAGACTCCGGGCCCGATAACTACCAAGATTATCCAGCTATTCGACGAGGCCAAGTATGACCCGCGCAATGGTGTTAAAGCCCTATAAACAGCCAGGTAAGTCATCAACACGAGCCACCCCCGTCCGTCTAAGGACCCTCCACGAAGTATCATAGGGGAAGGTAAGGCTTAAGCACTCGAGCAGGCCCATTATTTTCTATGGCGGCGGACTTTGCGCGGCTCGATTTAACACTCGCGCTGATCGCTTTTCTATGCCTCGGACTGACAGACTTTGTCAGACGGAAAGGGATGATTGAGGGTGGGTCTCCTACTGGTTATCTTCTCGTCGAGACTCTGGTCCTACTTGCCATATTGCCTGTAGCGGCCTTGTCTCTTGAAGGCCGTGCACCAGAGATAAGCGCCGGATTTCTTCCGTATGCATTAATCTCTGGAGTGACGATCTCGATAGCCCTGTTGGCGCTCATGACGGGACTACGGATAGGCGAGGGAAGCGTGGTCATACCCATCTCTAGGCTGGGCCTAGCCCTGGCCGCATTCCTCAGCATACTCTTACTGGGAGAGTCGGTTACTTGGACGAAGGCTCTCGGAATAGCGATGGCTATAGGCGCGGTGATTCTCCTATCCCGCTAACCCCGTCTGGTAATCCGACTGCCGAGGGTTAGTCCTTGCTGAGTAACGATTATTTAGAGTCGCCATCACTACTAGCTCTGTGAGCAGCGTAAAGTTGGAGGTTGTGAGGGTTGAGGTCCCTGAGGGCTGCAATGCTGTTCTTGGGATAACACACTTCATCAAGAGCATAGAGGACATCTATGAGGCAATAGTCAACACTGTTCCGGGGGCGAAGTTTGGCGTGGCCTTTAGTGAGGCGAGCGGCCCCTGCCTCATACGCCACGAGGGGACTGACGAGGAGCTGCGAAGGCTCGCGGCGGAGAACCTGTTACGAATAAGCTGCGGACACGCGTTTCTCATTCTTCTCCGAAACATATACCCCATCAACATCTTAGGGAGGTTGAAAGAGGTCCCTGAAGTTTGCACGATACTGTGCGCCACTGCCAACCCACTACAAGTAATAGTCGCAGAGACGGATCAGGGGCGCGGAATCATCGGGGTGGTTGATGGTTACAAGCCTAAGGGTATAGAGAGCGAGCAACACATACGTGAGAGGAGGGAGTTCCTTAGAAGAATAGGCTACAAGTTCTAACTAGATCGTGGATTTTGTGAAGTTTACATCTCTGATAAGGGCGTAGGGTGCCTTCACCGGGACCTCGACCTCCCACCACTTTATCCAATACTTATCAGCAGTCATCTCCTCAAGGCTCCTCAACAGCTTCAAGATATTGTCGCTCAGCCTCAAGTCTTTCAAGGCGGCCTCGATGCTTCCATTCTTCACAAGGAACAAACCATCCCGAGGGATCGTTGAGAAGTCGCCTGTCCTGAAGTTTCTATACCTCAGATACCAGTCGTTTGTTACGAATATGCCCCTATCGACTTTTGAGAGGAGCTGGTTGAGTGTAGCGCCGCCACCCTCGACTACCAAGTTGAAGGGCTCGGGAGCTATCCATCCAGCGTTGGCGGTGCTCTCCACGTTGAACTTCTTCGCAGTCGCGCTGTTGTGGAGGTAGTTCTTCAGTACTCCTGACTCTATTATCGCTTTTCGCCTCGTCGGGAGGCCTTCATCGTCAAAGGGTTCTGAGCCATAGGCGCCCGGCAGCGTCGGGTCGTCGATAAGTGTTAGGACTTTGGATGAAACCTCTTGGCCCAGCCTCTCCTCCAAGAATGAGAGGCCCGTCAGGACGCTGTAGGCCGAGGCCGCGCTCGCAACCTCCTCGATGATGTTGGCGAAGGTCATGGGTCCAAGTATAGCGTCATAGGTGCCCGGCTCGCCGCTCACAGGGTTCTTGGCCATCTTGGCTATCTCGCCCGCAATCTCACCTACTCTATACGGATTGAATTCTTCCCGGCTCGAAGTAGCCGTTGAGAACTGCCCACTCGAGGCTCCATTTAAAAAGGCTCGCACCGAGAGCTCAACCCTCTCAGAGCTAGATTCAGCCCTGACGCCGGCCGACGTATACAACATCCTCCGCCTCTCCGTGGCTATGAGGGAGCCAGCCACCCGGGCCGCCCCCTGATTTCTCGCGCCAGACACAGCCTCGACCACCCACTCCACGAGCTGCTCCGGAGGCGGAGCCCTCCTACCCCTCTTGAGAAGCGCCTTATCGTACTTGAACGGCCCTTTAGGGAGCGGGGCATAGATGTCTGTTGACCCGGCCAGTTTGGTTGTCTCTGCGAGGTTCTCGACCAGTTTCTTGGCCTCCGAGAGGCTGAGGACCGTCGTCGAGGCCACGCCTCTTTTTTCCCCTATGGCTAAGTATGCTGAGACGCTATGCTCATGGAAGACTTTCGAGACTGTTATCTCGTTGTTCGAGAAGCGGATCATATACGTTGTTGACGCCTCTATGTTTACGGCCGCGTCCGTGGCTCCGTGCCTCTTCGCGCTCCTCAAGACCTCAGCAGCAACTCTCTTGACCCCAACCATACAGCTAGGAGATCTAGGGGCTTGGATTAATTCCTTGCCCAGCGGCACCACTCTTATTTATGGAGGCTACATACTCTAACGGTGGATACCGTCCGATGTCTAGGGCGGGGTGGAGGGCGTTGGGCGCTGAGGGCCTCGGTAGCTACAAGATAGTGGCAGTTCTCGATTACCCTGTAAAGAAAGGTGGAGAGGAACTCCGCGAACGGATTACACTACGTGACTCACCTTATGCAGAACTAGAAACCTCATACAGCGATAGATGCAAGGAGATAACTGCTTCCTACACCTTGATGCATCGCGACGCATCCTCATCGATGCTTGGCGACAACTTAGCCCTGAGGCTGCTGACGCCACTCAACATCCATCATGGAGAAGACAAGGTCAAACACCTACAATCACTCTATCTGAGGAGAATCACGCGAGCGGTCTCAGATCAGGTCATAAATGACTATGAGCTAGCAGCGACCAACATCAGGCTACACCCCCTCTTCTTCCTCCTACAATGGCTCAAGCCGAAACTGGCACTGATGCCCAGCCTAGCCAGACTATTCTGGTGGTTAGACCCCACAGCCAAGGAATACGAGAAATACTTGGTACAGGTTGTGTCTGTGATGCAAGAGGCGCTGAGGGAAGCTGCTCGAGGAGATCTTTTAGTGGAGATAGAAGGGCTTTACTCGGTCAATCCTTCCAAGGTGTTGCAGAGGCGGTTAGCGAGGACTAATCTCAGGGTCAAGCTCCCGTTCAATTCACAGGTCGTTAGGGTGATTAGGGAGCCGAGGGCGGCCCTCGGGGCCTTGCGTCTGATACTCTCGGAGGTTCAGATAGATGAGACGGCGTGGCAGATTGACTTGAACCCGGAGGCCTGGGCATTTATCCAGACGGCCCGAGGTTTACAGCCTCTCTCAAGCGATGCGCCGCTGATAGAGGCTTTAAAGGAGCATCTCTCATTGACTGGGGTTGAGTTCAGGATAGATAAGAGGGGGTCGATTCTCAACTCCACATATATCATCAGGGTCTACGATGACAGTGGTCTGAAAGACTCGCTCTTCGTGAAGAAATACTTCTCCTGGACGGATATCAAGTGGCTAGCCACAAAGCTCTGGGTCATGCCCATGCGAAACTTCTACCTATCACCAGCCACCAGAATGAGCAACGAAATCTACTTCCTGAACTATCTTGGAGAGAGGGGGTTCAAAGTCCCACACATAGTCTATGTTTCTTGGGCTGCGAGGGCGCTTGTTGAGAACGCCTTAGACGGGTTCAACTTGACAGAGGCTTGGACCAAGAATAGGGAGAGACTGGGGAATGTCGATCTTGAAAAATACACCATAGACGTTGGCAGGACTCTTGCTAAAGTGCATAGAGCAGGTGTCGTGGTGGGGGACTGCAAGTCTGATAACTTCATAGTCTCGCCGCCGAGCATCTGGCTGGTTGACCTGGAGCAGGCGGCCTTAAAGGGGAGCCAGTCCTGGGACCTTGCCGAGCTGATACTCTACATGGGACATTATCTTGAGCCTGATAAGGCTGAGAGATACGCGTCCCTGGTGACCATTGGCTACCTGTCGGAGGGGAGTATTGAAGTTGTAGAGGGGATTCTGGATGGGAGGTTCCAGCTCACAATGCTGCCCTGGACACCTATCTGGACACAGGCATGGATGATCAGAGCTGTTGAGAGGGAGCTAAGAAGGTAAGGTTACCCGACCACCTTTATGTATTCTTTACCGACGCCCTCGTAGGAGCCTATTAAGATCTGCCTCCACGACTCGCGGCTATCATGCATCGCAGATTCCAGTTTGCCGTGAACCTCCACGAGGTCCCCCTCCCTCAAGACACCCGCCAACATCATGTCATAGCAGACAACTCTTTCAACATCACTATTCACATCCTCCACATAGTATACCGCTGGAGTGGCTAGCGACTCTTTTACATCAACCACCCTTAGCCTAGCAGTTGCCATGCCGAGAGAGACGTAGCGTATCTCGCCATACCTGTGCATGGGCCTCTCGCGAACCGAGTGAATCGAGAATGCGACCCCGTCAAAACTCCCTTTGTTCACCACTTTTGAGGCCAGATTAAGGAGCGACTCATGGGGAACCGAGTACCGCGTAGCAGCCCTACGGGCCCATCCATACGGGTCCAATTTTCTCATCAAGGTGATTTTTCCCTCGCGCTCCAGTTCCAATAACGTATCCACAACTCTCCAAGTGTTTTCCAGCCCATATACCACCAAGTCTATATCTGAGTTTTGATGATGTATGCCCGGCAGTATTGAGCCGGTAACTCCGAAGTAACTGAGTGGGACTCCGGAGGACTCGGAGAGAAGTTTTACGAGGGAGACAAGCTGCCTTTCGAGCCGATTGCTTGGGTGGGATTGGAGCAGTTCGCTGAGTCTTTGCTTTGCGCTGTAAGTCCTTGCTATACGGTTGATGGGGGGTGCAATTACTTTAGCGTCCACCGTGGGGTCATGAAAGATGTAACCAGGCTGATTCTCCTCTAGAAATCTGATGATGCGTAAAAGCTCTGAGACCGTGTATTGCTGAATTACTCGGACCAGCCTCCTATCATAGCTCCCCCAGACGCCATCTCCCGGCACATATTTGAGACAGCTCCAAACCCTGCCGTCAGGATGTATATCCCCAAGGACGAAGAAAATCCAGCCCTCCAAAGTCTCAAAGTAGTCATGGTCCCTGAGCTGGAGGGCTCTGCCGCTCTGTGACTCCTGCATCTCCCATACCACACGTATAGGCGGAATTAGAAATTATCTCTCCTAACCCATGATACTAGACGATATAATATAGTCTTCCGGCTTGTTGCCGATGAATATTCTGTGCTTGCCCGAGACGAGGTCGACTTCGAGTCTTCCACGGGCTTGGAACTCCTCGCCGGCAAACACTTGCTCGGCGAATCTCGACCTGAAGGAGGCTATCTCGGAGGCTTTAAGAGCCTCGCAAGACCCCGCCAGCACCTTCTCAACGGAGACCTCGAGCCTCATGGGTGTATAGGCTCCCCGAGAGTCATCTAACAGCCTGCCCCTAACCTCTACGTCTTCCAGCTCCCTCCACCTAGCTGAGCCCCAGGGCTCCCAGTAATTCTCAGGACTTGGAACAACCTTGGCAGAGTATACCACGCCCTTGAATAATCCGTACAGGGCTTTTCGCGCCTCATGCCTAATCCAGGTCTCGAGGGGCAGTGTGCTGTCCTTCCTCTTTGCGGCGAGGTCGTGGGCATGTTCCGACGAGACAGGCTGTGTGATGCCCGTTCTCCTCAGTTCCATTAAGGCCTCTACCGCTCTGTAGCCATGGGGCTCTACGATGACCAAGTCTATGTCTGAGTCTCTTCTATGGGCGCCGAGAAGTATCGAGCCCGAGATTCCGATTGACTCTAATGGTAAACCTCCCACCTCTGAAACAATAGCGCCGAGCTCTAGAGCCAGCTTTGAGAGCACGTCAACCGGCCTTAGGCTCCTGAATCCCGCTCTCGACGATAGATGCCTTTCAACTCTCTCAACGGGAATTTGAGGCAGGACCTGGCCCGAGTGGTCGTCGAAGACGAGGCAGCCGCGCATCCTCTCCTCGATGAAGGCATATACTTCTTCTAGCGCCGCTGCCCGTCCTATGCGCGGGAAAGCTACAACCTTCCCGGGAGGGTGCGAGACACCCTTAACCGCCAGAAATCCCAACTCGCTGGTGTAGACGTAGTCTCCCTCAATCAATCTAATATCTGATACCCCAAACAGCCAATATATTTAGCGGTAGCAAAACTCCGCAGACATTCTTGACCACATGTAGCTAGTAAGTCTGAGTCTCCGACGACACAACTGGCTGCACGTTGAGCAGCATATCGAGGAGGGCGCCGGGTTGAGCGTTGCCTCAGGCCTCTGGGAGATCTGTCAGGAACCTCTTATTCAGCGCGTAGTAGACCGTAACTATGAAGCCGAGGAGGAAGATCACCAGGGTGGCTAGTATCGTGAAGACCAGTGGGTAGGGGATCTGGATGTAGACGTTCGAGAAGAGTGAGGGAGGTAGCCCCTTGTCGCCGAGGAGGACGAGGTAGGGCGCTCTTCCGCCGTCGTTGAGGTATTCGCCCAAGAGTACAATGAGGATGGCCAGCGGACCTAAGGCCAGGGCGTAGCGTGGAGCCTCACCGACCCCCCGCTTAATCCTCCGCCAGACCATATAGGAGATTACCGTCAGCGCAGCCAGCGCAAGAATCTTGAGAGTAAACATCGGCAGAAGATTTATCGTCGATTGAGCTGCTCCCAGTAGGTTGCTGTAAAGTATTGGAGCCTTATCTCCCAGTGTTATCAGATACCAGGGACCTATGAGAATCTGGGCAGCTAAGAAGACCACCCCGTGCCAGAGGCCGATCCAAAGGAATTTGGGTGATGTATTCTCTTTGATGGTGAAGAACGACGCTGTGATGAAGCCCCCCACAGATAACGCGCCCATCCAGGTGTGAAGTATCAGGGGCGGGTAGAGTGGGTTGTAGAAGACCTCGAGTCTAGCTACGTCGGTTAAGCCTTGGAGCGAGATTGCTAGACCGTGAGGATATGTTATCTCGGAGAAGATGTATCTGAAGCCCATGGGGACAGCGAAGCCTGAGAGAGCCATGACGAACCCCAGGGCTGAGTGAGAGGAAGGCCGAATCTTCCCCCAAGTATACCAGAAGAGGGCTATACTTGGTATCCTCACAATTATTGCGGACAAGGCCACGAGTATAGGGAAAAACATCAGGTCTGTAGCGATTGCCAAGAGCGTTGGGAAGAGCCCCGCGAGTATCACAGTTATTATTGTCCCCCAGACCCCGCTGAATAGCTCGTGAACTACGAGTATCTTGAAGACCCGCCGCGACATTATCTCCAGCGAGGGGTCGTTTCGACGCCATGCCAAGAACCTGGCCATCGCTGATATCCAGCCCGCCCCCATAGTTATGTTGACAAAGACGACGTGAACGAGGACCGCGATGCCAAGTAGATTAAAGCTGAAGAGCTCCGTCGCGTTCATTCCTCAAGACCCGCCCCCCTTCTCAACAGCCTGACGAATTCAAGCGGCCTCGTGGCCACGAGGTACATCCCGTAGAGCCCTCCAGCAGCCATAGCTACGAATACTGCCGTAAATAGAGCCATGGTCGTGGCTGGGACCGGTGTGGGAGTCACAAGCTCCTCGGGATAGAGAAGGCCGTAGACAGTCCAAGGCTTCCTTCCGACCTCCCTCACGTACCACCCGAGCGAGGCAGGGAGTATCGAGCCCAGGAGTATTAGTAGGGTGAGCAGGAAGAGAAGCCTCCTTCTGCTTAAACGGCCTGTAAGAGCGTTAACTATTCTAGAGATGGGGCCAAGGTTAAAGACCGAGGAGACGAGAGCCAACGCCGACACAAGAGCCACAACACCCCAAGCGATCTTGGTGTAGTATAGCGAGTTAACCAGCGCAACACGGCTCTGGGCGGCCGATACGTCCCTGAGGCAAAGGTCTCTGAGCTTGATGTCGCCCGAGGGGCCTGGAGTATATCCAGTGACCACCGCGGAGGCTAGGCTTCTGACTGTTGTTTCGCCGTGGGCTTCACATGCTTGTCGGAAGGAGTCGAAGCCGGGTATTGGCTTTGTGGCGTCACCATATGCGAGGAACGCGAGCAGTGGATTCTGCAACGTCTGCAAGGCCCCCTCCATCATCGCGAATTTAGTCGGCATGTACGCCGCCACAGCTTTACCCATGCTATCGCCGAAGACTGTGGGCTGGACGATAAGGAGCACGAGGATGATAGGCAGGATGGGTCTGAGAAGCTTGACATATCTCGCCTCGCCTGTGCGAAGATGCCGGTAGGCAAGAGCCGCAACCGCTATGGAGACACCTACAATTACTGCGGCTGTGACGTTGTGAAGGACGCTCACTTGGGCGTATGGGGAGGAGAGGGCGACGAATGGGTCTCTCAGACTTATTCCGATGGATTGTGCCACCTGCGGGTCTTGGAGAATCTGGGATGATGTCCCACTTGTCAGTAGACTGTTAACCAAGGCTAACTTTACCTGTACAAGGACCGATGTTTCAAAGGCCGCAGGCCCATACTCAGGTAGATACGGATATAGGACCGAGGCAAGAGCGCCTGTCCCCCAAGGAACATTTATCCAGCTGTTAAACATCGTGATTAGTGCCCCGGAGAGCGCGGCGAAGACAAAGTAACCGCCTAGCAGGCCGATACTGGTAAGCGGACTCACTCGCCGGAGAGTCACTATAAAAGCGATGAGAAAGACTATCTCGCCGACGAAAGCTGTGAGCTCCGCCGCGAGGGGTACAAATGCCACCGTAGCTATTGCGTAGATTGAGCCCGGCCAGGCCTGAACGAGGCCGAACTCGACTAGAGTCCCGGTTATAGCTCCTAGGGCAAAGTTAACCGCTAGTACGCCCGTAGCGGTCCTCGCAGCAACATAGTAGTCCTCGTCGCGAGTCCTCCACCACATATACATCAGGGCCCCTATTACGAACGGAAACCCCAGAGTAATGCTGACGAAGACGGCGTGTAGATAGATCCCAAGGGCGCTGATAGGCATAAGTAGAGAGACTATTTTAGCGGCCGCCATAATAGGCTCCGAGTTGGTGGAAAAATCGACACCTAATAAACGTTCATACGTATGATCACGAAGATCGATACACCAATACACAAAAACACGCCACCTAGCATACATCACATCTCAATACGTGTCAGGATGGTCTATCCCAGTCCCACCCTTAAGGCATGGATATCACGAGGAAATATTAAAAACATGCCGCAAAGACCGCCTAGTTGGGCCCGTAGCTCAGCCTGGCTGGAGCGTCCGGCTGATAACCGGAAGGTCGTGGGTTCGAATCCCACCGGGCCCAAGTTCATCCTTCTAAGCCCCCACCATATTCATGTTAATATTTTATTATTTACAATTATGATATAGTATGTACTCCGTGGTCATAGTTAAAATATCTTCGCCTGCGAATTGAGTTAGGTGATTATGACTGAGAAGTAAGTGGTTCTACGTATTTGCCGGACTAGTCGCGAACATCATTCTAGGCACTATCTATAGCTGGAGTGTTTTTAGGAAGCCTTTGGAGTTGAAGCTTTCTTGGACTTCACTTGAGTCTGGGGTCCCGTTTTCAATGTTTCTGCTTTTCTTCGCGATCTGTATGCCGTTGAGTGGGAAGCTGTTGAAGATGTATGGTTCGAGGAGAGTCGCTCTCTTGGGTGGCTTGCTTGTGGGTGTTGGCTGGGTTCTTGCGGGGCTTTCTCTCGGTCTTCAGGGCTCGCTATTGTTTGTTGCTCTCTTTTATGGTGTGATAGCGGGCTCGGGGGTGGCAATGGTTTACAACACGGCTATCACTGTCTCGAGTAACTGGGTTCCAGAGAGGAGGGGGCTGGCCGTCGGCTTAACGGTTCTCGGATTCGGGATCTCGCCAATAGTTACTGCTCCAGCAGCACACCTCTTGATAACTAGTTATGGTGTGCAATCGTCATTCCTGATTCTGGGGGCAGGCTACGGATTGGCTCTCACGGCATTGTCATTGTTCATGATCCTCCCCCGCGCTGAGATTGTAAAAAGCCAGGAGGCCTCGGGTCAAAGAGGGCTAAGCCTATCCAAAGAATATTCGCCGAGGGAGATGGTGAGGTCGAGGCAGTTCGCTGGCCTCTGGCTCGCATACGCGCTGGGGACGCTGGGCGGATTCATCGCCATAAGTCAGGCGGCGAAGTTTGGCCAAGAGGTGGTCAGGCTGAGCCCTGAGCTGGCCGCGGCTGCTACGAGCGTCTTCTCCATATTCAATGGCTCAGGGAGGCCGATTTTCGGATACCTAGCGGATAGGCTTCGAATAAGTGTTGTTTCAAGCCTCTCCTTCGTCTTGGCTATCTGTGGCTCGTTGCTCGCTATTCAAGCAAGTGAGTTCATAATTTACATGGCTTCATACTCAATTCTCTGGCTCGTCTTCGGGGGCTGGCTCGCACTGGCCCCCCGGGCCACATCGGTCTTCTTCGGTGTCAGAAACCTCTCAGTCAACTACGGCATAGTGTTCACGGCATACGGGGCCTCTGCGCTGATAGGTCCGACACTCGCTTCAATTCTCTGGGAGAGCCTTGGCCAATACATACCAGTCTTCCTGACAACCGCAACTCTATACGGCGTCGGCTTAATCATCTCCAACACACTCCTCAGACAGCCCACCCTTCCCGAGCGTATGCTTCAAGTCAAAGCGCAATAGACAGGCTCAGATACCCCAGAGTCATTCATCAAAATCCTGGTTGAGTCCTACATCATCGCCTATCATCCAACATGCTGCGCCGAGATAAATATGCCGCTCAAAAACGAGGGTGTTCCGGAGGGGTACTGGCGTGTTTAAACAATCCGCCTTTATTATTGAGTAGTGATTAAGGATTGGCGGGGGCAGATGGATATAGGCGAGGCTCTTCGAGGCGCTATCTCGCGCTTCATGGGCAGGGCATCTCACGACAAGGAGGCGGTTGAGGAGCTTATAAGAGACGTTCAGAGAGCACTCCTTACTGGTGATGTAAATGTTGAGCTCGTCATGCAGCTTTCAGATAACATCCGCAGAAAGGTTGCGGAGACTAAACCCCCTCCAGGCGTCTCAAGAAGGGACCACGTATTCAAGATACTTTACGAGGAGCTTGTGAGACTTCTTGGAGGAGTTCAGAGACCGTATAAGCCTAGGGGCAAGCCGCACGTGCTAATGGTCGTCGGGATACAGGGGTCAGGCAAAACAACTAGCGTGGCGAAGCTCTCCAACTATCTGGCTAAGGATGGATACAGAGTAGGTGTAATCTGCGCCGACACATATAGGCCCGCCGCTCTAACCCAGCTCCAGCAACTCCTGTCAGATAAAGGCATAACAGTCTACGGCGAGGAAAATACGCGAGACCCAATAGAGATTGTTAGGCGAGGACTCGAGAAATTAAAGGCACAGGCCTTAGACATCGTAATAATTGACACTGCGGGGAGGCATAAAGACCAAGACTCGCTAATGAAAGAGATGGATGAGATTCAGGCGGCTGTAAAGCCTGACGAAGTAGCCCTCGTCCTAGATGCGACAATTGGGCAACGAGCCAAGAGCCAGGCTGAGGCCTTCAACCGTGTGGCAAAGATAGGATGGGTCCTGCTCACGAAGACTGACACATCGGCTAGAGCCGGAGGCGCGCTCTCCGCTGTAGCCGTGACAGGAGCACCCATCAGGTTTATCGGCACGGGAGAGCATCTTGAGGATATCGAGACCTTCTCCGCTGACAGGTATCTGGCCCGACTCCTAGGCATGCCTGACCTAGCAGGGCTTGTCGAGAGAGTAAGACTCGCAGAGATGAAGATCTCGGAGGAAGAGGCGGAGAAAATGATAAGCGGCCGATTCACTTTAGTTGACATGATAAACCAGCTGAAGGAAGTCTCTAAGATGGGCCCCTTGGACAAGTTACTCTCCATGCTTCCACTCTCTAAGGCTAAGCCAATAGACATAGAAGAGGTTCAGGGTCAAGTCAAGAGGTGGGAAGCAATTGTAAACTCCATGACTCATGAGGAGAGACGCGACCCGTCTATAATAGACTCTTCACGGGCTAAGAGAATAGCGAGAGGGGCCGGCGTGATGGAAAGAGATGTGAAGCAGCTGATCAAGCGCTATAACGAGACAAAAAAGATGATGAGAGCATTGAAGAGAAGCATGGGAAGGGTTCCGAAAGATCTCATCTTGTCTGGGCTGATGCGGCGTGGAGTTGGCAGAGAAGCTCTCGAAGACTAAAGAGATACTCGGAAAATATCCGCTCTGCGACAGATGTCTAGGCAGGCTGTTGGCCGCTGAAAAGCCTGAGCAAGGATACAAGCGTCTTGGAGAAGAATTGAAGACTAAGCTGCTCCAGGAGGCTGAGGATGCCACAGATGATTCAAGAGAGTCTTCGGCGCTTCTGATAAAGTCTCTTGCTGAGACCGGGTTCGTGCCAGCACAGGAAGCAGCCACGAGGCTGGGTCTCCCATTTGAGGAGAAGACATGCCCCATATGTCTAGGGAAACTCAAGGATGAGGTTATCGAGACGCTGGCCTCAGAGGCTCTCAGAAAAATCTCACTCTACGAGTTTGAGGACTTTTTAGTGGGCGCCTACATTCCTAAGCACATAGCGTCGATAGAGGAGAGAATATTCTCCGAGTTCAACCTAGTCGAGCCAGAGACACTGAGAAAAGAGATAACGAGGGATGTTGGAAAAAGGCTTGAGTCTATTCTGAAGAAGCCAGTTAACTTCTCAACACCCGAGATGCTCGTTTTAGTGGATATCTTCACCGCGACCGCCGAGGCTAAAGCAGCCCCATTATATATTTTTGGCCATTATCTCAAACTCAAGCCAGACATCCCCCAGACCCCGTGGTACTGCTCGTCGTGCTGGGGTGCAGGGTGTGAGAGGTGTGGAGACACTGGCAGAATATACCCTGACTCTGTAGCAGAATATATTTGCGAGCCCTCGATGAAGCTCTCGGGCGCGATCTGGTACAGGTTTCATGCAGCTGGGAGAGAGGATGTTGATGTGATTGTGGAAGGTGCTGGGAGGCCGTTCATTGTTGAGCTGATAATGCCTAGGAGGCGCGTGATTCCGCTGGACACCCTGCGCCATCTTATCAGAGAATACTCTGGTGGAAGAGTTGACGTGGAGAATCTGGCGCTGGCCTCCCGCAAGGACATAGACCTTTTGAAGGAGGTGATGGAGGGAGCCGTCAAGAGGTATATTGCCACAGTCGAGTTCGAGAAGCCCATAAGCCCCGAAGACATGAAGAAAGTTGAGTCAATGCTCAGAGGCACATTGATAGAGCAATTGACGCCCGTGCGTGTTTTGAGGAGGCGGGGTGAGAGGATGAGGAGAAAAAGAATACACAACATCTCCGCCAAGATAGTCGATACACATACAGCCCAGTTCGAGATAGAGGCCGAAGGAGGGTTATACGTGAAGGAGTTGATACACGGTGACTCAGGTAGGACAAGGCCTAGCATAGCGGAGATCATCGATAACGCGCCGGGCAGAATTACACTGAGATTTCTCGGAGTCCTCAAGACCCTTCCACTAAAAAAGGGCGAGTCCTAACACCCTCTAAAGCCCTCAGAAAACCCAGTGCTAATGACCGGCCCGAATGAAAACCATGACTGTTTATATATGGCTTCATGAGCCTCGTTTATAGAGGCTGGGAACGATTGACCAGGCACACCGGCTATAGGCATAGGACTAGACGCCTCTTCACCAAGCCCGCAGGCTCTAGAAGCGGCCCCAGACCAGAGGTTTATCTCCAAGAATACCAGGTGGGGCAGGCCGTCGCCATCGACATCGATCCATCAACACATGGGGGTATGCCGCACCGGAGATATCAAGGAAGGGTAGGGAGGATAGTGGAGAAGAGAGGGCGCGGCTACGTTGTCGCAGTAGAGCTCGGATCCAAGTTAAAGAAGCTGCACGTCTTACCAGAGCATATCAAGCCGTTACCTGCGGGGTGAGCGGGTGGCTTGCCAAGAAAGATCACATCGTATACTCCTATAACAGTTCCGGAGGTCTTAGAGCTCCTATCTGCCAAGAAGGAGGAGCTTACACCCCTCCAGCTCCGAGTCTACAACTACGCCTCATTGTTTTCGAAGCTCCCCGCCGATAAAGCGAGGAAGCTGGCCAAGGAGCTTCAGGAAAAGTTTGGACTCGAGCCGGAAGAAGCATGCCAGATAGTCAACATCGCGCCGACAGACGTGAGCGAGTTGAGGGCGGCCCTGTCTGGGTATAAGCGTCTCGTCTCAAGCATACTTTTTTCCGACCAGAAACTTTCAGAAATCGTCCAGACCATCCAGTCATACGTTAGTGAAGAGGTAGGCGCTGACCAAGTGCAAGAATAGAAGCGTCATGAAGCGAGCCCGACCTAAGTTATACGAGGATGAGGCAATAGTTCTCGACATAGTTCCTTCTACGCGACTTGAAAGGTCGCAGAGTATGGAGAGGGGGATGCTTCTCGCACAGATACTTGGAGTAGAATACTTCACTCTTTTGGAGGCCGCGATCAACAACAGCCTTAACCCGAGGCCGGGCATGCGGATATATATTGGCAAAGATGTTCCCCGGCCTCTTATCAGGATAATAAGGAGGATCAGTTACAGCGAGCTGACAGAGAACGCGAAATACGAGCTTGAGAGAGCGGTCGAGACACTCGTCAGGCAGAGAGAGGGCAGAATCGTTGAGTTCATAAACAACTGTGGGCCACTCACGCCGCGATTCCACGCATTAGAGGCGCTCCCCGGCATAGGCAAGAAGCTCTTTATGCGCATAATAGAGGAGAGAGGCAGAGAACCTTTCAAGAGCTTTAAAGACATAGAGGAGCGCGTTGGAATACAGAATGTAGAGAAGATAGTTGTGAAGAGGATAATTGAGGAGCTGTCCGACCCCAACGCAAAGCACTGGCTCTTCACGCGCCCACCTGCTCAACAAGAGCTATGAGAGGGCTTAGTCAGCACTTCACAGTTAGCAGAGGATTACTTGAAAGAATCGTTGAACTGGCAGACCCCGCTCCGTCCGACATAGTTGTTGAGCCTGGATGCGGAGATGGGAGGCTAACTCATCTCCTCGCCGAGAAAGGCTGCAAGGTCATAGCTATAGAGATAGACCCCGAGCTCGCGGCCATAGCCAAGCAGAGGCTACAGGGCAAAGATAATGTTGAGGTGATCGTTGGGGATATACTCAGGGTTAATTCCATAGGCTTCACTATGGTTGTTGGTAACCCGCCATATCATATATCGAGAAGGCTAATCGAGTGGATAATAGCGAATCCCCAGGCGCGGCTCGTAGTATTGACCCTCCAGAAAGAATTCGCCCACAAGCTATCCGCGCCACCCGGCAGCAGGAACTACCTCTACATCAGCCTAGTCTCCCAGATGCTTTACAGCATCGAGATACATGACACAGTTCCGCCCTCAGCCTTCAGCCCACGACCCCGCGTCACATCATGCATAGTCAAGATGCAGAGAAACCTGCAAAAACCCCTTAGTCACGCACAGCTCACTCTACTGAAATACATTTTCACTGACAGGAGACATGTTTTAGGAAAAGTTTTGAGGAGGATGGGTTATGAGGCGCCTCAGCAACTTGCCAATAAAAGAATAAGTGATCTAACTATTCACGAGGCCCTCAAACTCGTAGAGTCTCTGGCAGAGTGAGCAGTAGTTAAAGTTTATAAGCAAATTTTCAAAAGACTTGTTGAAGAATGGCCACTGTAAGACTGAAGGAGCTTTATAAGAGGTTTGATAAGGTTGTCGCCGTGGATGGCGTGTCTCTAGATATTCCGGACGGGGATTTCGTCGTATTGCTGGGGCCTTCGGGGTGCGGGAAGACTACGACTCTCCGCTGCATAGCAGGCCTAGAGACTCCTGACCAAGGCGAGATATGGATAGGCGACAGCATCGTTAACGACCTCCCACCCAAGGACAGAGATGTTGCAATGGTTTTTCAGAACTATGCTCTCTATCCCCACATGAAGGTCTATGATAACTTGGCTTTTCCGCTCAAGATGCGGAAGTTTGAGAAGAGTGAGATTGACAGGAGGGTGAAGGAGGTTGCTGATCTTCTTGGAATTCAGCATCTCCTTGAGAGGAGGCCTAGGCAGCTTAGTGGTGGTGAGCAGCAGAGGGTCGCTCTCGGCAGAGCCATCATCAGGAGGCCCAGGGTTTTCCTTATGGATGAGCCTCTCAGCAACTTAGACGCGAAGCTGAGGCTGTTCATGAGGGCCGAGCTTAAGAGGCTTCAGAGAGAGCTTAAGACTACGACTGTCTACGTGACTCACGACCAAGCTGAGGCAATGGCGATGGCTGACAAGATAGCCGTCATGAATAAAGGGAAGGTGCAGCAGTATGATGACCCATACACGATATACAACAAGCCTGCCAATGTTTTCGTAGCGACCTTCATCGGCAGCCCACCTATGAACATGGTTAAGGCCAGTGTAAGGCAGGAGGGCGGCTCGGTTATTCTGGACGCGGGTTACTTCAGCTATTCCTTGTCTGCTGCGTATTCAGAGGCTGTAGTGAGGGGGGCTCAGTCGTCTGAGGTGTTGTTGGGTTTGAGGCCAGAAGACATTAGGTTATCTGTGGAGAGGGCCCCAAACTCCGTCTTCCTTAGCGAGGTCTACGTAGTTGAGCATCAGGGCGCAAACATGGTTGTGGACCTGAAGATTGATTCAGAGATAATCAAGGCGATTACTCAGCCGCTGCACCTGAGTATAGGTCAGAGTGTCTGGGTAGGGTTCGACGAGGAGAAGCTTCACGTGTATGATGGTAAAACTGAGCGGATAATTGTGTAGCTGGTTAGCCTCGGCTCTGTTGGAGGTTCTCTATAAGTATTTGCAGGCCTCTCCTCAGGTCTTCCTCGCCTAGGCCCACCGATATCCTGATGTATTCAGGGTAGTCGCCGAACGCTGTTCCAGGGGCTACGGCCACTCGTGATCTCTCGAGGAGGTTGAGGGAGAATTGGGCGGAGTCAAAGCCTTTGTCCCCTATCTTTGGGAAGACATACATCCCTCCATCCGGTTTGACGTAGTTGGAGCCTATCTTGTCGAGCTCCTTGCACACCATCTCGAGCCTTCTCCTCATTGTGTCGCCGTACTGCTTCGGGGTCTCACTATCCCTCACAGCCTTTATTGCCGCCATCTGTATGAACTCTGGGACACACGTCACTAGCTGTGATAGAATTCGAGCGGCCCTGTCGGCCACCTCTCTGCTCGCGATGAGGTAGCCGATGCGGTATCCTGTCATTCCCCAGCTCTTTGAGAACGAGTTTATTATGATTGTCTTCTCATATCCGCTTTGGAGGGCTGAAGTGAACTCAGTGAAGCAGTAGTCCATGTATACTTCGTCGCTTACGAGGTAAGCGTCTCTACGCCTGGCCTCTTCGACCAACTCAGACATCTCGGCGGGTTTTAGCGTGATACCCGTGGGGTTGTTGGGGTAGTTGATGAAGATTGTGCGTGGTTTTTGTTTCAGAACTCTTTCTATGTCTTCTCTCCTTGGCCTCCACCCATCCTCCACCGTTGTGTGGAGCTTTAGTGTTCTTGAGTGCATCATCTCTACTACTTGCTTGTATAGGGGCCAAGATGGGTCGATGACTACTCCTTGGTCTCCTGGCCTTAGCGTGGCAGCTGCAGCCAAGTAGACAGCGAATCTCCCGCCAGGCGTAACGACTATCTGCTCAGGAGAGACATCCACGCCGATTCTCTCCCGGAGCAGCTCTTTTATTGCGTTACGTAGCTCGGGTCTTCCCTTTGCCTCACCATAAGCGGCATATCCGTTTAGCGCTGCCCAGCTAAGTGTCTCTCCTACATGCGTTGGCGCTCCAAAGTCTGGTTCACCGACCTCTAGGTGGTATACCTTCTCGCCGCTCATCTCTATTTGTTTGGCGCGTCTGAAGACATCCATGTGGGTTATTCTGGATGTTTTTTGAGGCTGTTGAATCTTCACGGCCTCCTGTATTAGGAGGCTGAGTATTCTTTGTGCTTGTTCCGGGTCTAAGCCATTCTCCTGCGCGGTTTTCGCTATGTGTGTCCTCAGCTCTGCCTCAGCTTCAAGGTCAACTGCTTCCATGCCTAGGGCACTCTTCAGTTGCCCAAGCCTCTCGGCTAGCCTGTTCCTCTTGGCGATGGCCCTTAAGATTTCCTCGGTTACCTCTCTTATCTCATTCCTCAGGCTTTTTACCTCGTCCATACTCATCCCGCATCACCTCGCAGAACGGGCGGTATGAGGCCCGCCCTGAGCGCGTGGTCAGCCAGCACTATAGCCACCATCGACTCGACCACAGGGACCGCTCGAGGGACTACGGTCGGGTCATGCCTCCCAGTTACGACCACCTCATCCATAACTCCCTTGCTCACGTTGAGTGTGCGCTGCGGCTTAGATATTGAGGAGGCCGGCTTGAAAGCGACTCGAACGACTATTTCACCTCCAGTGGAGAGGCCTCCGACTATTCCTCCCGCGTTATTTGTGAGAGGCGCGACTCGGCCGTTAACTATGCCTAAGGGGTCGTTATGCTCTGACCCCCTCATATCCGCTGCCCTGAACCCGGCCCCGAACTCTACGCCCTTAACTGCAGGGATGCTTAGAAGGGCTTTGGCGAGGTCTGAGTCGAGGGAGTCGAAGACTGGCTCGCCCAGTGTGGGTGGCACGTTGATTGCGATGCACTCAACTATTCCGCCAAGAGAGTCTCCTGCGGCTCTGGCTTCGATGATAGCCTGCCTCATGGATTCGGCCACCTCTTCATCGGGGCACCTCACATCGTTACTCCATCTCTTCTCTCTAATAGACTCTATTGGAGTTGGTTTGGCCTCTATTCCCCCGATTCTCTTGCTGTAGGCTAATATCTCGACCCCTAGTGTTATCTTTAGCAGTTTCAGAGCCACGGCCCCAGCCATCACGAAGCCGGCCGTGATTCTTCCCGAGAATCTACCTCCTCCACGATGGTCGTTGAACCCTCCGTACTTCAGCCGCGCGAAGTAGTCTGCGTGCCCCGGTCTAGGTGTCTCGAGAACCTTGTTGTAGTCGCTCGACACCACGTCTTTATTCCATATGAGCATGGCTATTGGTGCTCCTGTCGTGTATCCGTTGTAGACGCCGCTGAGTATCTCGACCTTGTCCTCCTCCTTTCGCTGCGTAGTTACTATGGATTGACCCGGCCTTCTCAGGTCTAATAGTGACTGGATATCTGACTCGGAGATCCTGAGTCCGGCGGGGCAGCCGTCTATGACCGCGCCGACGCATCGGCCGTGGCTTTCCCCGAAGCTCAGAACCACAAACCTCTTCCCCAGCATGTTACCGCTCAACGGGCCTCCACCTCGCATCCCAGTTTTTTAAGGTCGTCTAAGAACTGGGGGTATGACACTGAGGCGCACTCAGGGTCCAGGACCTCTAGCCCACCCCCCGAGGCCAATGAGAGGAGTGCGAAGGCCATGAATAGCCTGTGGTCTCCCCGCGGGTCTAGCCTGGCGGGCCTCAGCCGCCCTCCACCCACCACGAGGCCGTCATGCAGTTCTTGGACGCGTATTCCAGCCTTAAAGAGCTCTGACGCGAGGGCGCTTATCCGGTCGCTTTCCTTATATCTTGCATGACCGACACCCCGTATCCTGGTCTCACCCTCGGCAACAGAGGCTAAAACAGCGACGACGGGAAGCAGGTCCGGGCTATCGCTCAGCTCAACATCAACACCTCTCAACCCTGCTTCACTCACCTCAACACAGCCCTCATCCTCCCGCACATCGGCGCCCATAGCTCTGATTATCTCGACTACTCTATAGTCGGCTTGGGGGAGCGAGGGGTCGAGGCCCGAGATCTTGACGCGGCCCCCCGCCACGAGGGGCGCGGCCATCATGAATCCTGCGAGCCCGTAGTCACCAGGCACCGTGAAGATTGTGGAGTGGTATCCGCTCGGATTTGAGTAGAAGAGGCTGTATCCTTCTCTCTCGACTGACGCTCCGAAGGCTTTCATGACGTTGATCGTCGCGTCGATGTATGGTTTGGACACCAGCCTGCCCTGGACCCTGACCTTGACGCCTTCAGCTGTGCAGCTACCCGCTATTAGGAGGCCTGTGATGAATTGGCTGCTGATGTCGCCCCTGATGACGCATTCTCCACCCATCTCCCCGGCCTCAACTATGACTGGCGCGGTGCCGTTTAGCTTGGAGGACCAGGCCTTTATCTTGAGCTGGCCTAGGGCGTCGAGAAGCGGCTGCATGGGCCTCTTTCTAAGGCTCTCGTCCCCCGTGAGTACTGTGTAGCCTTTTTTCACTAGCCCGGCTACACAGGTCATGATTCTGAGGGTAGTGCCGGAGTTCATGGCGTCCACGACGTTTTCGGGGGTCTGCGGCTTACTGAGCCCATGCATCGTTATTGCTTGTTCCCGGGCCTCGAGTTGGGCTCCGAAGAGTTTGGCGGCGTTGATTGTGGCCTCTGTGTCTCTTGAGTAGAGGGGGTTGTTTATGGTTGATGCACCGGGTGCTAGTAGGGCGACTGAGACAGCTCTATGTGTGTAGCTTTTGCTGGGAGGCGCCCTGACCTCCCCCCGCAGGCCACTCCCCCTAACCTTGACTATCATGTTGGGTCCCTCCTCCTAGCCAGCCAAATCCTCACAGCCCTCTCCATCAAGGCGCGGTCAGGCTCCAACCCAATTATGATTCTGAAGGCCTCGGCTCCCTGCTCCACAAGCATCTTGACGCCGTCGATGTATTTTGAGCCCGCCTGCTCGGCTACAGCCTGTAGCGGCGTGGTGCGGGGCGAGTAGACCATGTCGAGGATTACGTGGTTTTTAGACAGGTCTTCAGGGCGTAGGGGGCTTTCGCGGTATGTTAGGCCAAGGGGCGTTGCGTTGATTATTATGTAGGCTTTGCGCGCCTCTCTTCCAGCCTCTCCCAGCGCGACAACCTTGATATCTAGGCCGAGCTTCTCCCTGAATCTCCAAGCCAGAGCCTCGGCCCTCTCTGGGCTCCGATTGGCTAATACAACCCGACCCACACCGAGCCTCCAAAGAGCATAGAGGGCGGCCGCAGCCGAGCCCCCTGCACCAAGAACTAAGCAGCAGCCGGCGCCATCCTCAATCTGAGGCGCGATGCTCCTCTCGACACCCGCCACGTCCGTGTTATATCCTGCCCAACCCCCATGAATCCTACGCAGGGTATTGACCGCGCTCACGGCCTCGGCCTCCTCCGAGAGGGAGAGAGATAGGCGGGCGGCCGCCTCCTTATGCGGTATCGTTATGTTGAGACCCTTAAAGCCTAGGACGTGAAGTGAGTTAAGAGTCCTTTTGAACTGGTCGGGGCGTGTGTCGATGGCTATGTATCTGAGAGGTAAGCCGAGCGCGCGGAGCGCCGCGTTATGCATGATTGGCGAGGCTGAATGAGATATGGGATGGCCTATGACTGCGAGGAGCGCCATGAGTCGGTAAACACCTCTAGCGCCTCTGCAACCTCATGCAAGCTGAGCTGGCCCGGCGCAACGGCAAGACCCGGAAGAGAGGCATAAGTGAAAGGCGCGCCCAGGACCACGCTAAAGATCCTTGTTAGGCTCCACCCCTCACCCATGCTGAAAGCCACAAGCCTCCCGCGAACTCTTTCCTCCGCGTAGAGCGAGAGAATTGCAGCCGCCTCAGAGGGCTTCCGCGGACTGTTGACTATCTTAACTATCCCGGCGAGGGCCAGGTCGCTTGACAAAAGCCGCCTCATCTCCCCCACCGTGGGCGAGGCGTCTAAGAAGTGCTTGGACGATATTACCTCCACACCCATGCCCTTAAACTCCTCGACCAAGGCGGGGTTTTCGTGTATAGTGTCATGCTCCAAGTCAACATAGTCCATTATTTCCGACATACTCCTTAGAAGTTCAAGCCTTTCCGCCTCTCCTCCAGTATATAATCCGCCCTCCCGCCTAGGCCTCAGCGTCACGATCTTTCGAGGCGCTCCGCTTGATACCGTCTTTGGGACACGCCGCAGCTCTGGAACAGCTAAACCGTCGAGCCTGAGCTCTAAGAGTCTGGCCCCGACCTCGAGCGCCATGCCAGAGAGCTTCTCAAGCTCCTCTAAGCTTCTCGGTAGTAGGGAGACACAGATTTTCTCAAGTATGTCAGACCTCATCGATGTATTCGTCGACCTCCATGCCCATGTGGCGGGCAGCCTTACTTGAGAGCCAGACAATTATCTCCTCGCCCTTTGAGAGTGTTGTTACGTCAACTATCTCGCCCTTAGCTGTCACAAGCCTTATCGTCTCCGCCTTCTGAAGAGTCACGGAGCCCCATGTACCATCCGACTCCGCGTTTACCTGAACCATCGGCCTCCTCTCAATCTTTACGCGCCCAACCGCCACAACCCTTGCAGAGCCGTCCTTCGAGACCATCAAGACCCTCATACCCGACTTCAGCTCTGAGAGGTAGAGGGTTTTGCCTGTTGGACCTAGAGTGTAGAGGTGGACTGAGCCAGCGTTCACACGGAAGGGCCTGGGCGGGGTGAACCTCGAGCCCACGGATTCGTTATGGATGAGGAAGAGCATCCTAGCCATGCTTCCGACGAGAAGACCTTCACCGTATCTGAGCATCGCTGTCGTGTCTACACAGACCCTCTCGCCCATGCCGACGTCGAAGACATCTGTTACACGCGCAGTCCTTAGCTCAACCCTCCTCACCTGCTTCACCATCTCTGACAGCAGACCAATCTCGCTTGCGCTGGAGGCGCGATAGATTACGCCGTCAACACCCTTCTCAAGCACACCAAGCATAGACTCAGCTTCATCGACGCTCCCAATCCTGACAAAGACTCGTGTCCCAGTTCCCTGAAGCCCCGCAAGAATGTTCTCGAGCGGTATTATCCTCACATCACTCGTCTCTACCAGAACCGCCTCTACACCCGTCCTCGCTATGCGGTATACCTCCTCTACGTCACTGGGCTTCGAGACCCTAACCGGCACAAGGTCCCTGCCGAGCGTATAGATTCTTGCACGCGTCTTCAGCTCGGCGGGCTGCGCCCCCTCCCTGAAGAGGAGAGCCGTGGCGCCTGCGGCCGCAGCCTCTTCAGCCTCTTTGACCGAGGAGACCTCGACGATTATCTCTTTAGGCTTTATCGAGCTCAAACCTTGTCCTCTCTTTCAAGTATGGAGAGAGCGTCCTCCAGGCTTCTATCCTCTATGACCACCGCTCGTAGGGCCCTGACTATGGTTGCTGGCCTCTCGTGCATGAAGACGTTCCTTCCTATGGTGACGCCCATGGCGCCAGCGTCGATCGCCTCTCTAGCCATCTTCAGCACGGCTAGGTCGTTATCCATCTTCGGGCCACCAGCCATCACCACAGGAGCCGGGCAAGCCTCCACGACACGCCTAAATGTTTCCACGCTACCGCTGTAAGGCACCTTCACTATGTCCGCTCCGAGCTCGGCCCCGACACGGGCAACATGCATCAGGACGTTGGGGTCGTTGGGGTCTTTAATCCCCTCTCCCCGCGGATACATCATGGCTATCAATGGCAGGCCCCAAGATTCACACTCGTCAGCTATCTCTCCCAGTTTCCGAAGCATCTCAGGCTCAGCCTTACTCCCGATGTTTATGTGGACTGAGAGGCCGTCGGCTCCGCGCCGCAGCGCGGCCTCCGCGCCTCCCACTCTGACCTTCCAGTTGGGGTCTGGGCCGAGGGCTGTGCTCCCTGAGACATGTATTATGAAACCTATTCTCGGGGGCTCGGGCATATGCTTCACGATGCCCTTCTGTACCAAGAAGGCCGTTGCTCCACCCCTCTCTACTTCGCGGATTGTCTTGTAGATGGTGTCAAGCCCCTTCATTGGGCCGGAGGTTATTCCGTGGTCCATCGGTATGCAGAGCATCCTTCCCCTATCGGTCAGCCTCGAAATTCTAACCTGTTTCCCCGAGACCACCCTACCTCACCTTTCTTAAAGCGTAGAGCAGCTCGGCCGTCAGTATCGCGGAGCCAGCCGCTCCCCGGATGAGGTTATGGCTCAGCGACACAAACATCACCGTCCCCGGCCTCTTACCCTTCCTCACCCTACCAACAGAGACCACCATCCCCGGCACCTCACCCGCGTCGCTATCAAGCCTAGGCTGCGGCCTCTCATCATAGTCGAAGACATTTATTGGACGTCGAGGAGCTGACGGCAACTCCAGCTTCTGAGGTAACCCGATAAACCCGCTCAAGGACTCCTTGACCTCTTCCACGGAGACATCCCGCTCCAGCTCAACCTGAACAGCCTCCAGGTGGCCCACGATCGTCGGCACCCTCGTGCAGGTCGCATCTATCTGGACATCAAGGGGCTTTATCTCTCCGTCGACAAGCGTCCCCAGAATCTTTCTAGGCTCCTCCGAGACCTTAGGCTCCTCTCCGTCGATGTACGGTATAATGTTGCCCAGAATGGCCATTGAGGGGACACCGCTGTAGCCTGCCCCAGAGATAGCCTGCATCGTCACAACGTTGACGTATCTGAGCCCGAAGTCGTCTACGAGCGGCTTGAGTGGAAGTGCGAACCCCACCGTTGTGCAGTTCGGAGTAGTGACTATATATCCATCCCATCCGCGCCTCTTCTTCTGGGACTCTACCAGCTCGATATGCTCAGGATTCACCTCAGGTATGATTAATGGTACATCAGGCCAGTATCTGTGCGCCGAGGCATCGCTAACTACCGGGAACCCCGCGGCGGCGAACTTAGGCTCCACCTCTCTGGCAGCCTTGGTTGGAAGGCAGCTGAACACCAAGTCGGCGTCTATCTTCGCAGGGTCCGAGGACAGAACCTCCAAGTCTGCATACTCGCTAGGCACGTGCCCTTTTCCGCGGTAAGCCTCTCCAAGCCTCTTCCCCACAGAGGAGTTACCCGTCACCGCCTTAATCTCGAACCACGGATGTCGGCTCAGCATCTGCACGTATATCTGACCCACCATTCCAGTAGCTCCGAGAATAGCTACACCTAACCTACCCATATCACAACCACCACACAGCTGCAGAGCAGAGGGAGGGGAAAGGAGAGCCCGCTAAGCATAGGGGCCAAAATAGAAGGCATAGGTCGTAGTAGCTGTTTGAAGTGTTAAGTCGCTACGACCTACGCCCCTCCCCCTACTCATGCGGGCTCTACAGGATATCCGCTCAATTTATATCTTTTCTACGCCAGAACGTAGCTTGGAAAATGGCTCGGAGAGGGGTGGGGGAGGCACACGGGGCCGTCTCCATAATCAACGCCATCTCGACCGGCTTTGGCGCGGCCTTAGGAGTGGATTTCCACACCCGGGCAGTTGCTGAGCCAGATGAGAGTGGTGTGACGGTGCTGGTTAACAAGGACAGGATTGGCGACGACTCCCTCGTCAAAGAGGTTGTATCTACAATCTCTGAGCTGGCAGGGGTAAAGGGGTTGGGGTTCAGGGTTGTCACAGAATCTGACATACCCGTAGCGGTGGGGTTGAAGAGCTCGAGCTCGGCGGCAGTTGCCGCGGGGCTAGCCGTCCTAGATGCGCTGGGGGAGGTGATTGAGGCTGACAGATTCTTAGCAGGTATTGCAGAGGCTTCGCAGAGATCAGGCGTCTCGATAACAGGCGCGCTGGATGACGCGGCAGCTTGCATGCTGGGCGGCGTAGTCATAACGGATAACTACGCGAGGAGAATACTGCTGAGGAAAGAGGTTGCCGAGGACTTATCCGTGGCCATCCTCGTCCCCGAGAGGAAGACCTATACGCGCGAATTTAGAAAAGAGCTCCTCACACCGATCAAAGAGCTAGTGTCTGAGGCCTTTAGAATTGCAGAGCGCGGAGATTACTGGCGGGCGATGACACTAAACGGCCTACTCCACGCGGCGGCCCTGAACATCAACCCACAACCAATACTCGATGCTCTCCGGGCTGGAGCGTTGGGGGCGGGCGTCTCAGGCACAGGCCCGGCAATAGCCGCGGTGGCCCCCAGCCCCTTGATTAAGCCGGTCAGGGAGGCCCTGTCGATGCATGGGAGCCAGGTTGTCGTGAAAAAGGTTGTGAACTCTCCGAGAGGCGGCCGTTCGCAGTGATGTGGATTTGGATGAACAAGTCTTTAAACAGGTCATAGTTGTGAGGCGCGACCTACGCATCGGCCGGGGAAAGCTGGCGGCCCAAGTCGCACACGCATCCTTAACCGCATACCTCGAGACCCTGAAGGTGAGGCCTGAGTGGGCGGAGAAGTGGCTAAGCACCGGGCAGAGAAAAATAGTTGTCACAGCCTCAAACTCCGAGGAACTAATTTCGATTAAAAGGTCTGTGGAGGAGGACGGCATACCCACCGCTTTAATACAGGACGCAGGCCTTACCCAGCTCGAGCCCGGCACGGTTACAGCTCTAGGCATAGGGCCGGCGCCCGAGGCTATTTTAGACAAGACGACCCGCCGACTGAAGCTTTTATGATTCTTCGCCTTTTTACAACTGCATAATAATTCGAGCGGTTACATACAACGTCCTATAAGGACAGGGTCGGAGATTTATTAACCAGCCCATAAATGATATAACGTGAAGACGTTATGAGCCGGAGCCAGCCAGAACCCGTAAGAGAGACACTAAACTTTGATGAGAGAATCGTGCTCGAGCATTGGTCGCACAGAAACACCAGTGTGAAAGATTACTGGGCTTCCCATAGCGCAACCCTTGAGAGGTTTGAGGAGTTCTGGGCCAGCGTGGCTAAGGAACTCGAGTGGTTCAAGCCTTTCTCGAAGGTGATGGAGCCTGGCGAGTATCCGAACGTTTATAAGTGGTTCGTTGGCGGGAAACTGAACATGTCTTATCTGTGCCTAGATAGGCACGTTAAGTCTTGGAGGAAGAATAAGGTTGCGATAGTATGGGAGGGCGAGCCGGTTAAAGATAGTGGCGAGCCACTCGAGGTAAGAGTCCTCACTTACTATGACATGTGGAGATATGTTAACAGGGTTGCGTATGTGATGAAGGAGAAGCTAGGGCTCAAGAAAGGCGACAGGGTAGCTTTCTATATGCCCATGGTGCCTGAGCTGCCAGTCCTGATGCTCGCCGCGGCCAGAATTGGAGTCACCTTTACACAAGTCTTCAGCGGCTTCAGCGCCGAGGCCCTAGCCTCGAGAATCAGCGACCTAGGAGCAAGATATGTCTTCACCACAGACGGCTACTATAGGCGTGGAAAGATCTTACGGACAAAGGAGATTACTGACGATGCTGTAAAGACATGCCCAACGGTTGAGAAGATTATCTTGATACGGCGCGTAGGCCAGACGGAGACACCTATTGACCCTGCCAAGCACACTTATCTCGACGACCTGCTCGCCGATGTCTCACCAACTGCCTATGTCCCGCCAGAAGAGATGGATAGCACAGACATCCTCTACGTCATCTACACGTCGGGAACCACCGGCAAACCCAAGGGGATAATACATGACACCGGAGGCTATGCCGTAATTCTTCACGCAACGATGAAGTGGGTGTTCGACATTAAGGACGAGGACATCTATTGGTGTACGGCTGATATAGGATGGGTCACGGGCCACTCCTACATAGTCTTCGGCCCGCTGATGTCAGGAGCCTCGATCATAATGTATGAGGGCGCGCCCGACTATCCCGCGCCAGACCGCTGGTGGAGCATAATTGAGAGATACGGCGTGACGATATTCTACACTTCGCCGACCGCCGTGAGGGCTTTCATGAGAATGGGGGCAGGGTACGTCACGAGGCACGATCTTTCGACTCTGAGGCTGATTCACAGTGTGGGGGAGCCTATAAACCCTGCTGCCTGGAAGTGGCTGTTCGAGCTTGTAGGCGGTGGAAGATGCCCAGTGGGGAGCACATGGTGGATGACTGAGACAGGCGGGATCTTGATCTCCCACACGCCAGGGTTGATGCTTGTTCCTCTCAAACCTGGGACCAACGGCCCCCCGATACCAGGAGTCGAGGTAGATGTCGTTGATGAGGATGGGAAGCCTGTTCCAAACGGCGTCAAGGGATACTTAATAGTCAAGAGGCCTTGGCCAGGGATGCCTGGGCCCCCGACCGGCATGCTGGGCGACCCGGAGAGATACAACTTGGTCTACTTCTCGAGGTTCAGATACTTCTTCACGGGAGACTATGCCATAAAGGATGGCGACGGGTACGTTTGGGTCTTGGGGAGGTCTGATGAGGTCTTGAAAGTGGCTGGCCACAGGATAGGGACGTACGAGCTCGAGTCGGCGCTGGTTTCTCACCCCTATGTCGCCGAGTCGGCCGTTGTGGGCGCACCAGACGACGTAAAGGGCGAGGTCCCCATAGCCTATGTTGTCCTCAAGTCGGACGCCCCACACACACCGCAGATTAGGGATGAGCTGAGGAGGTGGATTAGAGAGCGTATAGGCGCGATAGCTGAGCCCAAGAGCATCTTCATAGTTAGTAAGCTGCCGAAGACGAGGAGCGGAAAGATAATGCGGCGGATAATGAGGGCCCTGGCTACGGGGAAGCCTATCGGAGACGTGACGACGCTTGAGGATGAGGCCGCCGTAGAAGAGGTTAAGATAGCTTACGAGGCCCTGCTCAAAGAAATAGGTGAAGGAGGAAGATCGTAGCCGTTTATCAAAGGCTCATCGTAGCTTTCGTCAATTGTTTAGGGCCTTCCTCAGTGATTAGGAAGTCGTTTTCCACCCTAACTCCCCCCACTCCTGGCACGTAGAGCCCAGGCTCGAGAGTAACCACCATATTGGGCTTCAGAACGTCGCTTGATCTAGGTATGAAGAACGGGGGCTCTTGACCGTCTAGACCTATCCCATGTCCCGCGTGGTGTGGGAAAAACTCTGCGTAACCGGCGTCTTTGAAGACGGAGTGGATTGACCGGTAGACCTGTGCTCCCGTGGCACCTGCCTTAAGCATCTGAATTCCGGCTTCCATGGCCTTCAACACTATTGAGTGAAGCTTCCTGAGACCCTCCTCAGCCTTCCCACCTACCACATAGGTCCTGCAGGTATCCGACCAATACTCCTTTGTGGTAACCCATAGATCGAATATGAAGGGCTCACCCTCCTTAACGACCCTCGAAGTCGGCGGCCCCCCTACAGCGACTGTCCTCTCACCTGAGACAAAGTCGCCCGCGAAATACTGGAAGGTCCCGACGAGCCTGCTCAGCTCCTTATGTATCTCCGAGTAGATCTCCACCTCAGTACGGCCTGGAGTGACGAGCGACCTAGCCATCGCGTAGGCCTTGTCAGCTAGCTCGCAGCTTTTTGAGATGAGTTCAAGCTCGTCTTCGTGCTTGATCGTCCTCATGGCGAGGATGTCCTGTGATATGTCGGCCACCTCAACGTTTGGGATGCTGCGCTGGAGGGCTGCGTAGAGAGAGTGGGGCAGGTTCCAGGAATCAGCCCCGATTGCTGTGGCTCCTGCAAAGTAGTCTCTGATGAACTTCTCCGACTCAGAGGCCACGTATCCAGGATACGCTACCATCCTCTCCTCCAGCTTGTAGTTTTCATAGACCTCTATTCTGCCCCCGAAGGTCTGAGAGGCGAGGGCCGCGTCGGTCAAGCCTGTGAAGAGGACGGGCTCACGGCCGGAGCGTAGAAAGAGGTAGGTGGGCAGTAAAAGCCTCCAACTCATGAATCCTGTAAAGTAGTAGACCTCTTTTTTACCCGAGATCACGGCACCCTCTAGGCGCCTCTCACTCAGCAGGCCTTCCAGTAGCCGAATCCTCTCCCGCGGCCCCTTAGCCCACGGCATAAGACATCGAGACTACTAAACGTTCGGGAAAGATAAATTTTGTCAACATCCCACATAGCTGTTCGAGAATCTTTGGATAGACAAGCTGAAGACAAGTGCATATGGCGCATCGCTGATTAGGGTGAGTGAAATGGCTATTTCTGGCCATGCCGATGAGCCATTAGAAAGAAGCTGCAGACGATAGCGCCGCAAAGCAGCCTACTCTTATATATAGAGCAACGGGGCTAAACGCCGCGGAACGTTATGCAGTCTTGGCTCCTCTCGCCTCGGCATAGTATTTGCAGAGATCCGTGAGGGGGCAGTCATCGCAGAGCGGTTTTCTTGCCTTACAGACTCTTCGCCCATGAGCTATGAGCAGGAGGTGTGCAAGGTGTCTATGCTCTTCTCTAAAGACTGCTTCGAGGCTTGCCCGCGCCTCGCCGTAGCTCGCGCCCCTCCTCACCAGTCCGAGACGCTCCGCGACCCTCCCTACATGGGTGTCGATTGGAACTGTCTGTAGAATCCCGGTTGTCGTGAGTAGGACATCGGCGGTCTTGTCCCCCACGCCCGGCAATCCTTTAATCCTCTCCCTAACGCTGCCCGGGTCTCCCAAGAGCAGGTTTCTCATCGAGCCTCCATACTCACTCATTATGATTCTCGAAGTCTCTTGGAGAAAGCGGGCCTTTGACCGATACATCCCCGCAACACGTATTGCGGCCTCGATACTCTTTCTCCGCGCTTTAGAGATGGTTGAAGGGGTGAGCCCGACCTTTTCCTCCAGCCTCTCCAAAGCTTGGAGCGCCGCCTTATCGGTCGTGTTCTGTGAGAGTATCGTGGCTATGAGGACCTCGTAAGGGTCTCTGCTCCTTAGATATGCGAAGAGCGAGACATATTCTCGGGCTTCGACGCTGTAGTGTTTCTTCAACCTCTCAACTATCTCTTCCCCCAAACTCAACATAGCCCGGTGAAATCTCTTGAGCGGCTTCATAATAACGCGTCTTGAGGCTACCGGTAGCGTTTAAATTAGACTCACCGCGCTGGATACCTCAGATGCCAGCAGATACGCTGATAAGACAGGTCCTGAGGCCGATCTGGACGGCGGCCAAGCACATCTTCTTCAAGCCATATACCTACAAATATCCGTACGAGGAGGTCCCTACCCTGCCTGCAGAAAATTACAGATTTGACCCAAAGCAGGGCTTCGCATACCCGGGCTTCAAGGGCAGGCACCTACTCATTCTCGAAAAATGTACGGGTTGCAGTCTCTGCGATATCGCGTGCCAGAACATTTCAGAGGCAATCACGATGGTTTATGCCTTCGACATCTCTCTAGAGGTGGAGGAGAAACATTACAATGATTTCACTGCAGGCAAGGGATCTCTTCCCGAGTTTTTTGAGAAGTTGTTGGAGGGGGTTTCTGGGCCGCTCTTAGAGCCTGGATCCGTGGCTGGCGGCTCCCACCCGTTGCAGGGGTTTGTCGCTGATTTGAAGAGGGTCTCGAGGGCTGACGGCAGGGTGAGAATCAGTCTTAACATAGACGCTGTCTGGGAGCACAACGTCGGGACATTCTACAACAACTATCTCGACGACAGCTTCGACGCCTTGACGGAGAGGGGGTGGAGCTTCAACATTATTGAGGACAAGTTCCCGGACGCCATCACGTATGAAGCTTCGAAAGACGGATGCACCGTCAGAATCTCGGTTCAGAAGAGAGACCTCAAGTATCCACAGAACAAGAAGTCTTATCTCCCGCAGGTTGATTATGGTAGGTGCGTGTTCTGCGGATTCTGCGTTGATGCGTGCCCCTTCTATGCCCTTGAGATGACTCCTGATGTTGAGCTCTCGTCAATATCGCGTCAGGGCCTCGTCTATAACCCCTTCATGCTCGCGGGTAAGAAGGTCTCAACTAACCCGCCGTCAACCAACCCGATAGATGCGATTTATGGTTGGCTGAGAGCCAAGCTCGGCCAGTAGTTTTACCACCCTCAGGGGCTGGGATTACGTATTTAGCCATCCTAGGTTCAGGTGTTTCTGATAGGTGTATTTGGATTTGAGCTGGGTCAGGTTAGGCGTTGTTTTGGCGTCGGAGGAGTATTCGCCTCAAGAGCTTGTGAGGCATGGCGTCGAGGCTGAGAAGAGTGGATTGGACGTTGTGTGGGGGTCGGACCATTTTCACCCCTGGTTTGACACAGGAGCGCACGGAGTCTTCATATGGTCAGCCCTCTCGGCGGTAGGAGCCCTAACAAAAAAGATAATTATGGGCACCAGCGTCACATGCCCACTCTTCAGGTATCCTCCGCCAATCGTCGCCCAAGCTTTTGCGACTATGCAGAATCTCTTTCCGAGCAGGATGTTCCTCGGCGTAGGAACTGGCGAGGCTTTAAACGAGGTGCCCTGCGGCTTCACATGGCCATCCTACCGCGAACGCTTAGAAAGGCTTGAGGAGGCCGTCTTCATCATAAGGCTCCTATGGCTGGGGAGGCAGGTAACATATCGAGGCAAATATTATGGCGTCGTCAAAGCCAAGCTATACGACCCGCCACCTTCGAGCATACCTATACACATAGCCTCGAGCGGCGTGAGGGGGGCTAAGTTGGCTGGGGCCCTGGCCGACGCCTTTATGACCCTGCCCGTCGACGACCACACAGTCTATACCCAGAAGCTCTTCCCAGCGCTGGATAAGGGCGCGAGAGAGGTGGGTAGGACGGGGGAGGAGATAGAGAAGTCGATACTCGTACATGTGGGGTACCATGAGCAAGACCGCGAGAGGGCGTTAAAATCTCTCCTACCCTGGCGCGGCACCCTTCTACCAATATTCTTTGACCTGAACATCTATGACCCGAGATATATCGAGATGCATGGCAACAGGGTTTCAGAGAAGCTGGTCGAGGAAGTCTTCTTAGTAGCGACAAAGGCCGACGACATCACGACATATCTAGAGAAATATCTGAGGCTGGGCTTCAGACACATCGCCTTCTCCGTCAGCGGAGACCCGATAGGATTCATCAAGATGCTGGGCTCTGAAATCGCACCATACCTGAGGGAGGAATATGGTCAGCCCCCAACACCCTACATAGGCAGCTACAGCCGAGAACACTTCGAGAAATACATGGAGAGCAGGGGTATAAAACTCGAGCTCTAGACCAGCTCACGGGTAGAGCTTAAATATCTTGAGACAGACTCCTTGCACGTGCGTGGGAATGGACAGTGACTCACGGCCCCGATCCTCAGAAGCATAAAGAGGGCACGGGTCAACCGAGAAGCTCTGGGCAGCAATTTGATAGAAGACAGTTCTTGACAGGCACCATCGTGGGTGGAGCCGCGCTCTTTGTCTCTGCAGCGGCATTGCGGTCTGTAGACTATAGTCTTGAGGTCACGCATCTTCATGTGGGGCTGGGAGCTAGGCTTACCTTCCTACCTGACCTCCATATTCACGAGATTGGCGAGGCTCATGTCGAGAAAACCTTGAAGGCATTAGAGGATGTTGACACAGACATGCTGGTTATTGGGGGCGACTTAGTTGATGAGGAGACAAAGAATTTAGAGGCTGTCGGGAAGTTTCTTGACCAGCTTGACGTGAAGGAGAAGTTGTCGGTTCTCGGAAATCACGAATACTGGAGTGGACATGCCAAAGAAGTGGCCGCGGCTCTTAGGAGTAGGGGGTTCGAGGTCTTGTTAAATGAGCATGTGCAGACATCCGTTGGCCCAGTCTTTGGATATGATTGGAGCGAGGAAAGAAGATATCAGGAGCTCAGACTCAACGGGCTCGTCATAGCCCACGACCCCAACGCTGCGGACAGCGTGAAAGGAAGGGCCCTCGTGCTTTCCGGCCATACACACGGAGGACTCGTCCTTAACGGACACACCATATACTCAAACTCGAGATACGTAAGAGGGCACTACAGGCTCGGCGGCGAAGTCCACCTCTATGTATCCAGAGGGGTCGGCCAGATGTCTTTCCAGTTCAGGGTCTGGTCAAGACCCGAGCTCCTCATACTCGACTAAGGATGTCTTTAGGGAGGCGGGTTCGGTCTTCCCTGCCGGCCTCCACACCCTCCTGGGCTTTTGGATGTTTTAGCTTCTTCAAATATAAAAGCTGGCTAGACGGGTTATTCGCGTTGTCTGCCCGTCAAAAGGCTGCTGGTGCTAGGGAGGTGTGGAGGACTCTGAGGAGTATTGTGACTGACCTCAGGGGGTTCCTCGAGACAGATGATTATAGGTTTATTCAGGAAGCCTGTGCGAAAGCTGGTTCTCTGGAATCCGTCGGCGAGGCCGCGCATCTCAGCGGGATGAGGGACCTGGTAGAAAATCTTAGGAGTATGAAGGAGAAGCTTGAGAGGAGCGGCTATAATCTCTCCACAGTCGAGCATGGTTTGCTGGCCCAGCAGGCAGTTTACACAATATCAAGGGCCAACATCTTAGCGACCGGGCTGGAGTTTCGATTCAAAAGGGCTAGAGGAGGTTAAAAGGCCGTCTTCAACCCCCCGTTTTACGGGCGAACTCCTCCGACCACTCGTCGCGCCGAACAGTAAATAGTCTCTTACAGAAGGCGATGTTGCTCAGGGCGATAATGGCCGAGTCTACCACATCCTGCGATTCGTCTTTCAAGGCCTCCTCCAAGTCCGAGGATGCCTCGTCGCTCCCGATAACTCCGAGGGCGATGGCTGACTCGTGGCGGACTATGGGGTGTGGGTCTCTCTTCAACGACTCCACCAAGTAGGGTATGGCCTCTCTATAGCCCAGCTGCCCCAGCGAGTAGGCGGCCTCATGCCTCACTATAGGATTCTCGTCGCGTAGCAAAACCTCGGCCAAGTCCCTGATGTATTCGCGCCCACCCAGCTCAGCCAGCACACACGTAGCGCGGGCCCTAATAGTGAAGTCATGATGCTTGAGCAGGCCCCTGAAATACTCAGCGTCTCGCACCCGATATCTCTCCTCCATCTCAAGGAAGATCTCGATACGTGAATCAGGCACCTTCATGCCTCACTGGGGAATGGCTGTGTCTCCTTCTGATAAACCGTTTAATGCGTTAGAGGGTTATAGACCAGGACTCGCCGACGAGAGACACGCCGGCCGTTATTATCAGGTTCAAGAAGGCGAGTGGTATGAGGTATTTCCACCCCAGGTCTAGGACCTTCTCGATGGTCAGCCGGGGATAGACTCCTCTCAGAAGCGCTACTAGTGTGAACAGTACGAGCGCCTTCAAGATCATCCAGATGGGTGCTGAGATGCTCTCAGGGATTCCGGGGATCGGAGGCCCCAGCCAGCCTCCGAGATAGAGCAGAGTCCCTAAGAAGCAGAAGGCCAGGACTTTCTCGAACATGGCTAGCTGAATCATGAGAAAGTAGACGCCAGAGTACTCTGTCTGCCAGCCGAAGACAATCTCGCCTTCGGCTGTAGGGATGTCGAAAGGAAGCCTCTCGGTCTCGGCAAGCAAGGTAACCAAGAACACGATGAATCCAAGCACCTGTGTGACGGCCAGCGGGACGGCAACCTGCGCCTCAACTATCTTCTCTAGGTTCAGTGTGCGGGTTGATAGAACAACTCCTGTGAGGGCTAGGAAGAGAGGGACTTCGTATCCGAAGAGCTGTAAAGCGATTCTCGACATGCCAATGAACGGGTATTTACTTCTCGAGGCGTATCCCGCCAAGATAATGGGGAGAGGGGACAAAGCAGTTACTAGGAAGAATAAGAGTAGGCCTATGTCTGACGGATATATCACCCAGCCGGCTCCGAAGGGTAGGAAGGCGTATAGCAGTAGCGATAATATTAGTGCAAGGCAGGGCATGAGGACGAAAAGAGGCTTATTGACGCCCTCGGGTATTATCCTCTCCTTTGAGAGGAATTTTAGCGCATCTGCGATCAGCTGCAGTATTCCGGCGACCTTTCCTACGTTGAGGGGGCCGATTCTGAGGGAAACCCGCGCGAAGAGTTTCCTCTCGAACCAGACCGCAAAGATTCCGAGCAGAGTGCTGAAGAGCGCGCCGGGGAAGATGGCCGCCTTTATGAATGACTCGCTATACAGGAAACGTAGGAGCGTTTGAATAGCTTCAGGCATAGCGTTGTATATTTGGAGAAACTGCTGCACTGGGTCTATCAAGCCGTTGCACCCCTCTCTAGCCGCTGCTTCAAGGATGGGAGCTGGGCAGAGGCGTAGATGGCCCCTGCAGTTATTACTGAGAGAATGAGCAGCCCGCGAATCAGACTCTCACTGCTTCTCAGCATATCTAGGACAACTATGAAGGCTATGACGGCGAAGACGGCATAAGCGATATAGATGATGACGTAGGGGAAGTATTCTATGGGAAAGGGCGCGGCCCTCGACGGTAGAGGTGCCTGCCCAGACTCGAAGAGCATCTTCTTGACACGAGAAGGCCTACGCGGCGCTAATAAGACCGAGACAAGGTAAAACACAGGCGGAGCAATGGCTGTGAGGAGGAGGTAGAGTAGAAGTGTCCAGAGTGCAGCGTCGACTACGGGGGTCAACATCTCAATCGGCTAATAACCAAGATTTATACGCTATTTCAGGAAAACATGTTCAACGTAATCCTTGCACCGCCTCAAAGACTGGCTTACTCCTCCCTCACTCAGAGGGGTTATCAATACCCGCCATCGACCTAAGCTCCAATATCCTCCTCTTCAGATACTCGACCTCCTCACTTGTCGGCTCAGCATTCTTTAACCCAGAGCTAAGCCTCTTCTTGAGACCAGCCCACCTATACGCCAGCTCCTCAACCTCTTCCCAGCTCAAGTCTTTCTCAAAGATCCTCCTAGACAACTCCTTGAACTCCTCGACAGGGTCACTCATGGCGTGAGACGGAACCTGTCCCTCGGATACAAAATCACCTCTCTGATGTTCGTCAGCCTCGTAATCACCATGAGCAGCCTTTCGAAGCCGAGACCCCACCCTGCGTGAAAAGGCATCCCATAGCTATAAACCTCGACGTGGTGCTTGAAGCTTTCAGGATTAAGCCCCTGCTCCTCAAGCCTCCTCCTGAGTAGGGCGGGGTCGGATATTCTCGTCCCACCGGAGGCCAGCTCGAGCCATTGATACATGAGGTCGAAGGATTCAGAGACTTGAGGGTTCATACTATCTGGCTGTATGTAGAAAGGCTTTATGGCCGTCGGGAAATGCGTGATGAAGTAGAAGCCCGTATATTTCTTGGCGAGATGTCTCAGGTCAGGGGTCTCCAAGTCTCCTCCCCAGCTCTTATGATGGCCGAGCTCCTCCAAGTCCTTTAATGCCTGATCATATGTTATCCTCTTGAAAGGAGTTTTGGGAGGCCTTAGAGAGACGCCCAGAAGCTCTAGCTCACGCCTCCTATCCTCCACCACTCTCTTAATAACATAAGCCACCATCTCCTCTAGAACCCTCATCACATCCTCGTAGTTCATGAAGGCCGCCTCGATGTCGACCGAAGTAAACTCGCTCACATGCCGGCGGGTGTGAGAGGCCTCCGCCCTAAAGTATGGCGCAATCTCAAAGACACGCTCAAAGACTGTTACAAGCTCCTCCTTGTAGAGCTGTGGACTCTGAGCCAGGTAAGCGCTCTTTCCAAAGTAGTCGACCTTAAAGAGCGCCGCACCTCCCTCCGTGGCGGTAGCTATGATCTTGGGCGTCCTAACCTCTATGAAGCCCTGCACGCGGAGAAACTCTCTGATGGCTTCAAAGACTGTGTCAGCTATCAGGAATATCGACGTGTTCACAGGCTTCCTCAGGTCCAAGACCCTGTAGTTCAGCCGCGTAGTCATCGAGGCTGATACCTTACCCGTAACATCGTAAGGGAGCTTCTCGACAGCTCTCGCAACTATCTCGATACCCTCGCCCTTCACCTCGACTCCAAGCCTCGACTGGGGAGCAACCCTCACAGTCCCCCAAACCCTCACCACGGATTCGCGCGTCAGGCTATCGAGTGCCTCGAGGTAGACTTTCTCGAGTGTGGAGCGGCTGAAAGTAACCTGGCAGATTCCATCCCAACTCCTGAGAACAATGAAGAAGAGGGAGCCAAGATCACGGATTTCATGAGCCCATCCATAGAGCCAAACCTTCTTGCCGTCAAGCTCAGGCCTGACCATGCCAGGCCTTACCTGCTCATAGCCTAAGCCAGCTATAGAAGCCCTATCCTCAACCATATGGTCCTGAGACCGGTTTTCAGTCTCTATCCCACATATTTAAAGATGTGTAAAAATTCTGAGCTTCAACAGAGACAGGAGGAGGTCTCTCAGTGTCGCGGCGCGGCCTTTTCGATTCTTATCACACGCCCTTTAAGGGCTCGCGTAACCTCTATGATGTCCTCGACGGGGAACTGAAGCTTCGAGATGTCATCCACGGTTATGATTGTCTCTTCAGTCCCATCGGGTAGCCAGACAACGTTTATAGCTAAAATCTTCGCAGGTGACAGAACCTCGGCCAAGAAATCGGTGAAGGAGCGGTTGTCTCTCAGAACCCTCACAAGGGACTTTAACCTGCGGGAAAGCTGGAGCGACAACTCTGCAGCCTCTTGGCTAGACGCCTCTAAGTTTCTTAAAGCCACAAAAATTTTGTTTCTTAGACGTATTGAACCGGCGTATTCTGCATTAGATAGGAACTGGTATCTCTGGTCTATGAGAGCTGTTAAGACGTCGATGTCCAGCCGCGTAACCTCGCCTCTCTCCAGCTTTCTCTGACAACTTGGGCAAAGGGCGCCGCTCCTGAGATCGAACTCGCACACCGGTATTTTCAGCTATCACCGCCCCCATTTCTATCATCAGCCCCTTCCCTGTTTTTAAGCTTCTGGGCCACCCAGGCGTCTAAGAGCCTATCTTGATCTCGATTGTGCTCACGTTTACGTCCCTGTTGTCCTGCCCCTTCAGCATCTCCGTCCCCAGCTTTATCTCCTGCACCTTCAGGTCCTTGTAGAACCTGTTCTTCAGGATCTGTACGACGTCGACGGCCCTGCTTATCGACCTACCCCTCGCCTTCAACGTAACGTGCTGCCCCTGCTGCAGCGATATCAGGCACGCCAAGACATAGCTCATCGCCGGCTTCTTGCCAACCAATACAGTTACTTCACTTGCGGACATGTTCTCATTACCTCTGGCTTTCGCAAGTCTTTTACCCATGGACTTAAATAAAAACCTTGAGCACAGCGGCTAAGGAAAACGTCCTCTAGAGTAAATCGGCATAGAAATTGACGTGTAACGCGTAGTGGTTAAGAACCTTGAAGGCCTCTCCATAGCCGAAGCCTCTCTTCTCGCCAATCTTTTGGGAGATTTTTCTGTACAGGTTGATGTCTTCAGGCCCAAACTGGGACTTATGCGCCTCTATTGCCTTCATTTTTAAGTCTATAACGTCTGTTATGTCTATGTATATGTTTGGATTTTTGGTCCAGTAATATGCTATGTGTTTGGTGAGGTGGGGCTTGAGGCCCCTGTCTAGGTCCTCCCGATTCACGTTTGGGAGGTTGCTGAAGAAGTAGGCTTCGCTCGCCGCTAGGCCTGTGGCTATGTGGTCTGGGTGTGCCTCGTAGAGCAGCCAGGGGTCGACGGTTAAAATTAGGTCGGGCCTGTATTGACGGATGAGCGTGATGAGCTTGTTTCTCAGCTCCAGCGTAGGTCTGAGCTCTGAGTCCCTGTAGTCTAGCCACACAAGCTCCGTGACGCCGAGAGTCTGAGCGGCCGCCTGCTGCTCCTTCTTCCGCATGCTAGACAGCTCTTCCCACTTTATTGAGGGAGATGTTGTTCCCGCGCCACCATCTGTTACAGTGACATATATGACTCGACACCCACGCTTGACCAGCTTGGCAACAGTCCCACCCGCAGCTATCTCAGTGTCGTCAGGATGAGGCTGAATCGACAGTAAAGTGCCACACTCCTCAAAAGCTCTCTCCGGCCTCAGACCTATCAGGGATCTGACGTATTCGACCTCTGATGAGGTCATGGCAGTAATACCTGTATGGACTGGCTTTTAAGAGTTGAGACCAAACCCCTCTAAAGACGCCTGACCCGCACGGCTTGGTAAATTTTTAATCTTCAAGTAGACATAGATGGAGTTAACAGAGAGATGAAAGGGACCTCGTGGCAGGACCACATAGCACTTGGGAGAAAGATTCTAGTCGATGGGGGCACGACGTTCTGTGTCGACCTCGGGCAGGGTGAGAGCGTGCTCATGATACACGGTTGGGGAGCATCTTCATTCAGCTTTCGCAAAAATTATCGCGAGCTGTCAAAGAGTTTCAGGGCTGTCGCAGTCGATCTGCCTGGATTCGGACTCTCAGAGAAACTCCGCGGCCCGCTTACCCTCATATCCGTAGTTGAGCACCTATACAGGTTTATTGAAGCCCTCGGAGCCGAGACAGTCTCGCTCGTGGGCCACTCTATGGGCGGGGCCGTAGCTGTGGCCTTTGCCTCGATATATCCCGACAAAGTCAGAAGGCTGATGCTCATCAACCCATCTCTCCAAGTTAGGGGCCATGGAGGGAGGCCGTTCTTCACCGAGCTTGTGAGAAGTAGGGCTATCGCCAAACTACTAACCCCGTTCCTCCTCAACAAGGGGTTCGTGAGGCGCGCCCTAGTGAGCGCGGTTTGGAACAAGGAGATCGTAGACGATGAGATGGTTACGGGCTACTACATGTCGGTCAAGAACTCGGGAACCACCCTCATCGAGGCCACAGGTATCACAGATGATTTCCATGTCTCGCTCCTATACATGGTGAGAGCTCCCATCCTCTTCCTTCTCGGCGAGAAGGACGCGTGGGTGCCGCCTGACGTCAATATCGAGCTGGCTAAAAAGGTTGGTGCAGAGGTCGTGGTCGCTCAGGAAACAGGCCATATCGTTCAAGAGGAGAGGCCTGAGCTCTTCAACGAGGCTCTGGTAAAGTTTCTATCAAGGTAAATGATTGGGGCCGGTGGGATTCGAACCCACGACCTCCGCCGTGTGAGGGCGGCGTCATACCGCTAGACCACGGCCCCTATGTCAAATCCTCATGTAAAGCCGCAACAAATAATCTTATCCGTCTGGTCCGCGGAGGCCTATCTTGTAGACCTTTACCCCCGCGCTTGCCCACTGCTCGTGGTCTAGAATTCTTCTACCATCTATGATTAGGGGGTTCCGCATCAGGCTCCTTGCTGTTTGGGGGTTTAGCGCGGAGTATTCCGGCCATTCGGTTGCTATTATCGCGGCGTCCACCCCCATTAGGCACTCCTCCACGCTCTTGCAATAGGTTACTCCGCTCTCCAGAACCTGTTTGGCGTTGTTGAGCGCCTTAGGGTCGTGGACACGCACCTCTGCTCCGCGGCTAAGAAGCTCTCTCACCATTTCTATGGAGGGAGACTCTCTAACGTCGTCGGTCCCCGGCTTGAATGAGAGGCCGAGCACGGCGACCATTCTGCCAGCCAAGCCCCCTAGCATGGTAGATAGCCTCTCAACCACCCTCGTTCTCTGGGCCTTGTTGATCTCAAGAATAGAGTCTATGAGCGAAGTATCTACTCCTAGGCTTGCCGCGAGGCCTCTCATGGCTCTGGTATCCTTTGGAAGGCAGCTTCCCCCGAATCCGAGGCCCGCCCGAAGGAACTGGGGACCAATTCTGGGGTCAAGGCCGAGCCCCTCCGCCACCGCTCCGACGTCCGCGTCGTTCAGGGACTCGCAGATATTTGAGATGAGGTTGATGAAGCTGATCTTGAGGGCTAGGTAGGTGTTGGTGGCAAGTTTAATGAGCTCGGCGTTTGTCGGCGTCGTAATCAGCGTCGCTATCTTCCTAGGCGTGTATAGGTGGTCGTAGAAGCTTTTCAAAGCCTCGGCTGCCTCGAGGCTCTTCGCCCCTATGACTATTCTGTCTGGGTTCATCGTGTCGTGGAGAGCTGACCCCTCCCGGAGAAACTCAGGGTTTGAGCAAAGGTGAAACCCTTCTCCGCAGACTCTACCACTAGCCGCCTCTATGATTGGTCTAACCACGTTCCAGGTTGTCCCCGGGGGGACGGTGCTCTTGACGACTATGAGCGGATTCTGGCCCGAGCTGCTTTTTAGCGCCTCTCCAATCTGTCTCGAGGCCTCCTGGACCTGGGAGAGGTCTGGGATATAGTCGCTGCCTGTGGGCGTTCCAACGGTTATGAATACGATGTGTGAGTTTTCGAGCACGCCACCCATCTCGGCCCTAACATTTAGCGTCCCTTCATCAACAACTCTCCGTAACAGTTCTTGGAGCCCCTCCTCATGAATAGGAGCCTCTCCACGTCTTATCCTCTCGGCCCGGGCATGGTCCTTCTCGACGCAAGTCGTCCTGACGCCCTTGGAGGCTAAGAAGGCGCTCAGTGTCAGTCCTACGTAGCCCGCACCGATAACTACTGCTCCTCCACTCCACAGGTTTTGACCCATCTCTACATATCTGTGCTGCTCTGGAGTTGATTTAGAGTTTGCTCAGACCTGAGTGGGTCTTTACTTTGGATGGTTTTCCTTTTTGGAGAGCTCAAAGGATAGCTGAAGGGCCTCCCAGTAGAGCTGAGGCGTCCCTATATCGAGCCTCAAGCCTTTATTCAGCTTAATAGCATCCACCCTTAACCCCCAATCAATGAGCCTCTGTATCCCGTCAGTCAGCTGGATCTCGCCACCCGCACCAGGGCCGACAGTCTTCAATGCATCGAATATAGATCTACGGAAGATGTACATGGGGACGATCATCAGGTTTGACCGGGGCTCTGCTGGTTTCTCCTCGACCCGAGTCACTCTCAACCCTCTGCTGTCTTGAGTGACCTCGGCCACCCCATACTGCCTTGGATTCTCAACCTCCTGAAGCAGAAGCACGGCCTCCAACTCCTCGGCCTCAAAGCGTTTGTACATCGCCTTCAATACCTCTTCGCCGTTAACCACGTATGTATCTCCCGCGTGAACTATGAAGTCTGAGTCACCCACTGTTTTCTCGCAGATGAGGACGGCGTGGCCGAAGCCGCGGGGTTCAGGCTGGTTAACCCAAACCAGCGCCGACCCATTCACTTTCCGATAGAAGGACTCGAGTTCTCGCAGCAACGAGTTTTTAGAACGCTTAATGATCTCGAGATATCCATGGTCTGGGGTGAAGTGGTCTTCCACAGCCCTCTTTCCGCGGCCCACGACAAATATGAACTCCCTGACCCCCACCTCGTAGAGCTGCTCAAAGATTAGCTGGATCATTGGCTTTAGGCAGAGCGAGTTATCCTCACTCTTGGCGAAGATAGGCAACATCTCCTTCGGCTGCTCTTTAGTCGCCGGAAGCATCCTCGTCCCCAGACCCGCGATGGGCAACACAGCCTTTAGATCGCTTATACTCAACGCCTCGCCTCACAGAGAGAACCAATATCCAGTATTAAAGCAGCTCCCCGGCCAAGGGGAAATGTAGAGAGGCTGCAGGGCTGGGCGGATTGTTGTCTGGGTGGGAGGGCTGGTCGCCGCCTCATACTTCATGATTTTTATTGAGGAGGCTCGATAACTATTGCGGATGGTAGCCATAGGGACGACCGCCGAGGCTGTTCCGCAGGCTAAAGTGAGGGAGAAGGTGCTTGTATTAGACTTCGGCGGCCAATATACTCACCTGATTACGAGGAGGTGTAGAGAGGCTGGTGTCTACTCTGAGATAGCTCCCTTCAACCTTTCGCTTGAAGAGCTCGCACAATTCGGAGAAGTTAAAGCCCTTATACTCTCCGGAGGCCCTCGCAGCGTCTACGAGGAAGGAGCCCCCCACCCGGACAAGAGAATTCTGGAGTGCGGCATACCCCTACTCGGCATATGCTATGGGCACCAGCTACTAGCCGAGATGTTGGGCGGAGAGGTTGAGAGAGCACCGAAGGCGGAGTATGGTCGCGTCTCAATCAACATCACGGAGCAGTCGCCTCTCTTCAACTCGCTCCCATGGAAGATTGAGGTCTGGATGAGCCATGGAGACGCAGTTCTCAAGCCGCCGAGAGGATTCAAGGTAACAGCGGTCTCCGAGAGCGGCTTAATCTCGGCGATGGAAAACGCTGAGAGGAGAATATACTCTGTCCAGTTCCACATAGAAGTGAGACATACGCCTCAAGGGAAGAAGATTCTCGAAAACTTCCTGCGAGACGTTGCGGGGTGTAGATGTGATTGGAGGCCCGTCGACCTTGTTGGCGAGATGGTGCGGGAGGTTGCCAAGGAGGTGGGGGGAGAAGCGAAGGTGATATGTGGTGTCAGCGGAGGCGTCGACTCCATGACAACAGCGGCCATAATCCACAGGGCAATAGGAGACAGGCTCCACGTCATATTCATAGACCACGGTCTTCTCAGGAAGAATGAGAAGGAGCTTGTGCTTGAAAGCCTAAAGAAGCTCCAAGTCAAGAACATACACTTTGTAGATGCTAGCAGAGAATTCCTAGCCGCCCTCCGCGGTGTAAGAGACCCTGAAGAAAAAAGGCGAATCATCGGCCGGCTCTTCGTTGAGGTCTTCGAGAGAATTGCGGCCGGCATAGAGGGGGCAAGATACCTGGCTCAGGGAACAATATACCCTGACAGAGTTGAAAGCGGGGCCACGGGTATTCTGACAAGCCTAATCAAAAGTCATCACAACGTAGCAGGGCTACCAGAGCGCCTGGGCCTCCTTCTTGTAGAGCCCCTCAAGGACCTATACAAAGACGAGGTGAGACAGATCGCGCGGACATTGGGCCTATCCTCGTCTGTCATAGATAGGCACCCGTTTCCAGGGCCGGGCTTGGCGGTCAGGGTTGAGGGCGAGGTAACCGAGGAGAAGCTAAGAATCTGTAGAGAGGCGAGCGCGATAGTTGAGGAGGAGTTTAAGCGGTGGGGCCTATACGACTCAGTCTGGCAGGCCTTCGCGGTGGTGCTCGATTCAAAGTGGGTCGGTGTTAAGGGCGATGCGCGGAGCGTGGGGCACGTGGTTATCATAAGGGCCGTGACTAGTGAGGATGGGATGACAGCAGACTGGTACCAGATTCCTGACGAGCTGATAGATAGAATCTCCCGCCGCATCACCAACGAGGTGGAGGGCGTCGTGCTAGTGGCCTATGCCACCACATCTAAGCCCCCAGCCACGATAGAGCCCTGCTAGATGGCTAGGCCCGGAATCAGGGTTATATTATGCTCCGGAGATTAAGCTTCAGAGTTTGCGGATAATCTTCATGGTGGGTACAGCGGGCTCTGGAAAATCCTCCTTGACTGCAGCATATTCGGAGTGGTTGAAGCAAAACGAGCAGAGCGTTGCGACGGTAAACCTAGACCCGGCCGCCGCGGTCCTGCCCTACGAGCCGGACATAGATGTCAGAGAATACGTAGACTATGAGCGCATGATGCTGATGCATAGCCTCGGGCCGAATGCAGCCCTCATAGCGTCTATTAGAGAGGTTGTGAGAGAGGTTGAGGACCTGGTCTCAGAGATCAACGACCTAAATGTTGACTTCGTACTTGTTGACACTCCTGGGCAGCTAGAACTGTTCGCTTTTAGGAAGGAGGGCAGAATAGTAGTTAAGGCTCTCAGGAGATTCCCCAGCGTCTTGACATATCTGCTAGACCCCGCGGCCAGCCACACAACTAGGCTCTTCGCATCCTCCCTGTTCCTAGCCACTTCCGTCTACCTCTCCCTAAACCTCCAAACAGTCATCGCGATATCCAAACTCGACATAGTTCCGCGGAGGGTGCTCGCAAGAATTAAGAGGTGGATAACGTCGCAAGAGGCACTCGAAGTGGACATAGAGTCGAGGAGCCAAGGCATGCAAATGCTTATAACAAGGGATATCGCTCATATCTTGCACGACATTGGCAGAACGTTTCCAGTCGTCACCATATCCTCTAAAACGATGGATGGCATGGGTGAGCTCCACGGCGCAATCACGAGAATCGTCAGCGAGGGAGAGTACGAGCTTAGGTAGGTGATAAGCATGAGCATCGAGGAAGAGATTTCAAGAGAGATCGGAGAACTGAAGGAGAGAATAAACGAGTATGACAGAAGAATCGAGGAGACAACCAACAGAATTAACAAGAGCTTGGCGGAGCGGGACAAGCTGCATGCGAGGATGCGGGAGATTAAGGAGAAGGTGAAGTTGTTAAAAGAGGAGAAGAGCAGGCTTATCGAGGAGAACCGGCTACTGAGGCGCGATGTGAGAGAGCTAAGGCAGAAACTCTTGAACTATATCATAGAAAAGAAGCAGCTGAAGGGGGAGCTCAAGAACCTGCGACTATCGATGGATGTGAACAGGATAAAGAAGCGGCTTGACGAGATAGACCTCTACCTAGCGTCTCACAGAGTTAGCAGAGAGGAGGAGAGAAAACTCTTCGAAGAGGCATCAAGGCTGGAGGCCATGTTGGTAGACTATGAAAAAGCGTTAAAGATACATCTCTCACTAAACGAGCTCTCACCCCAGATGGAGCAGGTTAGAGACGAGCTTGAGGAGAAGAGGAAGAGACTCGAAGAAGCCTCTTCACGAATAAACCAGATATCAGCAGAGCTGGAGATGCTCAACAACACGTACGACAACCTGAAAAACGAGGCAGATAGACACCACTCAGAGTACCTCGAAGTTAGAAACGAGAGAGACAGGCTTGAAGCTGAACGAATACTGGCAGCTTCAAGAATATACGAGCTCTATAGGCTCCTGAGAGGGAAGAGGGAGGAGATTCTGAAGAGGCGGATAAGCGAAGTGAAGGCGAAGAAGAAGAAAGAGGCGATCGAGAAGCTGGAGAGGGGAGAGAAGCTCGAGTTTGAAGAGATGAAGATTTTGCTGGAGGACGAGACTCTTTGGCAATCTAGCGGCGGAGCCTCAAGCTCCTAAACCTTTCAGCCTCGCTTCTCACAGATAGGCGATCATGTTTTGAACAACGGTTCCCGAAGCGTCAGGCGTTAAGGCATAGATGGACGAGGCGCGAACAATCCTTTAAAGGTTTTAAAATTCTATAGCTTGATTGGCGGGGATAGCACCCAGATGACCCTGCAAGGCTTGTTAGTATCGTTCCTCACATAGTGTTTTGTCCCCTTCGGGTTGAAGAATAAATCACCCTCCACCAATACTTTCTCACCATTCTCTGTTCCGAAAACAATTTCCCCCTCCACGATATATGACAACTCGTCGCTAAATTCGTGCAAACTGTAACCCTCCTTTGGTAAACGCTGGCCAGGATTCACAACCACTATTCCCGCCATCATTAATTTACTCATAGACTCGCTGACTAAGACGGAGACCTTACCCGACGAGCTAGCCCAGACACCCTCATTAACTCTGAATAGCTGCGTCATACGACCCGGCCTAATCGACCCTGACAGATATTTTAACTTTGACAGGCCGAGGTGTACGCAGTCTCGCAAAAACAATGTCCCATTCCCTCCCTATCCGCATCCTCACTGTTATGAGCCGCGGATGACTCGGGGGTACTGAGATTGCTGGTCAGCCCCGTTAATTGACTTTATATACTCTTTTTTCCGAAATTATTTAAATTTAGAGGTTGCCTGATTAGGCAGGAGTTAAATGGCTGAAGAAAAGCAGACTCCGCTCCTGATACTTGTCGTCGACGAGGACGACGATGTGGGAGTCAAGGCTAAGGCCAAGTCACCGATCATAGGAAGGGAGAAAAACTTTGAGGCGGCGCTTAAGCTAGTTATGGCTGACCCTGAGGACGCTGATGCCAACGCAATGTTCGCGGCTATTAAGATATTTGACGAGGCGGCGGGGAACTGGTCATCTGGCGTAGAGGTTGCGACGGTTACGGGTAAACGTAATGGCGGCCTCGAGTCTGATCTGAAGATTACGCGGGAGATAGAGGATTTAATTCAGAGGCTGGGGGCAAAGGAGTGCATTATTGTCTCGGATGGACCTCTTTCACCATCGATTTCGTCGATAATCACGTCTAGACTCAGGGTGGTCTCGTTCAGGAACGTGATCGTAAAACAGAGCCAGACTATCGAGACTAGCTGGATGCTTTTCTTAAGGTATCTCAGGATGGTAGTCTATGAATCCTCATATGCAAGAACGATGCTGGGTATTCCAGGCCTGATAATACTGGTTTTAGGCACGCTCTATTTCTATAATCTTCTCAGCATACCTTTGATTCTTATCTTTATCGGCGCCGCGCTCCTAATCAGGGGGTTCGGGATAGATACAGCCTTCGGTGGTCTGATGAAGAGGATTGTCGGGATCTCTAGTAAGCCCGGCCTCATACAGATAAGAATATTCACGGCGGTTGTGGGGTTAATACTTATTGTAGTGTCTCTGATTGCGGGGGTTCAGGCGGCGCTGAGCTATGTTCAGTCAGCCACGGGTGTCGGGTTTGGCAGCCTGACGTTGGAGCATATCATAGCTCATTTCAACACTTTCATGGGCATCTTGATAATTAATAGCATAGATTTGATAGCCGTCGCGGCTTTCCTCAACACGGCCTACAACATTTTCTACTACCACGTAATGAGGAGCCCAAGGGTTTGGAGGCATGTTCAGGCCATGCTGATATTCTTTTTCCTCTGGATAATGATTCGCCTCCTAGGGCTATATCTGAGCACGCAGAACCTTGTTTATCTCATACAGCTGGTCCTGATAACGCTGATAGGGTTCGCCACACTCTTGACGTCTATAACGATTATCAGGGCTATTAGGGGAGCGAGGAGGAGTAAGCATGATAGTGAGGGCTCTTAGGATTTTCGGGATTTACAAGCTCTATGAAAAGTGGCTTGAGAGGGAAATAAGTAGGGAAGAGATTCCGCAGCACCTCGCAGTGATACTTGACGGCAACAGGAGATGGGCGCGGAGCAATGGCGTCCCCACCAGTCAAGCCTACCGATTCGGGGCGGATAAGGTCGAGGAGCTGCTGAGGTGGTGCCTGAAAATTGGCATAAAAATCGTGACACTCTACGTCCTTTCTGTTGAGAATATCCTTAGGCGGCCGCGCGAAGAGCTAGAAGAGATCTATAGGCTGCTGGTGGAGAGGGCTGAGAAGTTTCTCAGGGACGAGCTTGTATGGCGGGAGAGGGTAAGGTTCAGGGTTATTGGAAGGCTTGATTACCTTCCAGACTATGTGGCAGAGGCCCTTACGAGGCTGGAGAGGGAGACCGTGCATCACGACAGGCTTCACCTGAACATCGCCGTGGCTTATGGAGGTAGGGCGGAGATAGTGGACGCGGTCGTAAAAATTTGTAATAAGGTGGCCTCAGGCGAAGTTCTTCCCAGCCAAATAGACGAGGAGTTGATTGAGGAGAACCTCTACACTAACGGTCTGCCCAAGCCAGACCCCGACCTTGTGATCAGGACCTCGGGCGAGGAGAGAATAAGCAATTTCCTTCTATGGCAGATAGCCTACAGCGAGCTCGTATTTCTCGACGTTTACTGGCCCTCATTCCGGAGGATTGACCTGCTCCGAGCGATTAGGACCTATCAGCAGAGGCACCGTAGATTCGGGGGTTAATAGATTAGATGCTCGTCCAGCGGGTAGGAGTTTAGTGGAATAACGTTATCCTCGGTCACTAGGACTGTGTCCTCCATCCTGACTCCCCACTCTCCAGCGATGTAGACTCCGGGCTCACAGGTCACGACGTTGTTCTCCATGAACTGGTCCTGACTGCCAGGACCTATTCTCGGAGGCTCATGAATATCCAGCCCAACTCCGTGCCCTAGGCTGTGAATAAAGTAAGGGTCTAGGCCCTTATTGCTAAGAGAGTCCCTAGCCATGTCATCAACGTAGCTGCATGAGACGCCAGGACGCATTATGCTTTGTGCCAGAGACTTGGCGTTTAAAACAGCCTCGAAGACGTTTCTGAGCTTCTCATCCATCTCGCTCCCAATATAGAAGGTTCTCGTAATGTCGGAGCAGTATCCTTCAACCTTGACGCCTAGGTCGATGACCACGACGTCGTTTCTTTTGAGGACTCGGTCTCTCGAAACACCCTTCTGGATGGGGCCGTGGGGGAAAGCAGAGCGTTCGCCAAAAGCGACTATTGGTGTGAAAGCAGGTTCTTGGCCCCCTCTCCTGTAGATTTCAGCCACCAGTTCAGCTCTAACCTCGCTCTCCATAATCCCGGGCACTAACAAGTCTGCCGCAGCCCTCATGCTTCTGTCAGCTATGAGGCAGGCCTCCTTAATCAGCTCAATCTCGGATGGGTCCTTAGCCGTCCGCATCTCCCAGATAAGCCTTGATTGGGGCCTAAGCTCCACGCCACTTATCAGGCCGCTGATTTTCTTATGTGTCTCCACATCTAGCTTGTCTATACCCACCATGCCTCCAAGCTGACTCAGAATATCGGCTAAGAGCACCTCAACTGAGGAGCCGATCTTGGTCTGCACAACCTCGACGTTGGGGGGCGCCTCCTTCTCGGCGACTGCGTGGTTTATTGGCGGCGTGTAGACTGTTGCCGAGCCATCTTGGCGGACTAACAGCGTTGCCGGGCTGGGCAGCCCTGTGAAGTAGAATATGTTGGAGGCGTCCGTGCAGATGTAGGCGTTTAGCTCTGAGAGATTCAGCCTAGTGACAAACTTCTCAATCCTCTCCTTAAATCTCAACTCTGTCCTGCTCGATGTTGTCTATAAGGCAGTAAATAAGCCTAAAGGCTGGCCCTGAGTTATTCCAGCCTAAGAGCCCTATCTCTCCAACGCTCCATCACCGTCTTTTCAACCTTGTTTACCTGCTCATACATCTTCTTAGCATCGCGGCTTTCACGCGGAACAACGACCACCGGCCTAATAATCAGGTCGCCACGCACGCCCTGGGCCCTCCAAAGCCCCCGCCCCTTCACAACTATCTTAGCACCGGGCCTGGCCTTAGGCTGTATCTTCACGTCCACTAAACCGTCGGGGGCTGGTATCCTGACCGTCACCCCCAGCACCGCCTCGCTCGGCGATATCGGCACCCTCACGACAAGGTCGCCGTCTCTAGCATAGACGTAGGGTGTCTTCTTGAGCCATGTTCTAACGGCGAGGATCACCTCTTCTCTAGCTCCGCCGACTCCTCTGTCGGTTCTGAACCTCAGAACTGAGCCATTTGCGACCCCTTTAGGGATATTGATCTCGAGGCTTCTGATACTCTGGACTCGTCCGGAGCCTTTACAAGTTTTGCAAGGCCTCTCAATTATTTTGCCTCTTCCTCCGCAGACCTCGCAGGTCCTAGCAACCGTGTATGTCATGTGCCCCATCACACTTGTTCTAACTACTTGGCCCGTCCCTCTACAGGCCGCGCATGTCCGAAAACCTCCATGTTCAGCCCCGCTTCCTCCGCAGCTTTGGCACGTCTCCAAAACAGAGTATTGGACCTTCTTCTTGGCTCCTTGTAACATCTCCTGAGGCGTCAACTCCAAGTCCACCACCTCCTCCCTCACCAGTTCCTCCTCGTATAGGCCGAGTCCAAAATCCCTAAACAAGCGATCAAAGATCGACCTGAAGCTCCCTAAGCCAAGGTCCCGGAAAATGTCCTCGAAATCCTCGATCCTCCCCCTGAAGAAATCCTCCCTTGTATAAGCTCCTGAAAGCCCTTCATGCCCATACATGTCATACATTCTCCTCTTCTCATCATCCATCAGGACCGCGTAAGCCTCGCTGATCTCTTTGAACTTCTCTTCAGCCTCAGGCGACTTGTTTCTATCGGGATGGTACTGGAGCACGAGTCGGCGGTATGCCTTCTTTATCTCCTCCTTCGACGCGTTCCGGGGAACTCCAAGGATCTCATAGTAGTCCTTCTTCTGACCCGGCATACTTTACTCCACTTCAATGCTACGAAGAGGCTAGTTGATAAATTAAAAACACTAAAAAGGGTTACAGTCTTTATTTGCCGTTCCAGCGAACGCTACTCCACGCCGGCACCCAGCTCTATCTCCGACTCAGGGGCTATTGGCACAATCTTCTCCTCGCTTGTAACTGCAGCGAGTATCATGCATTCGGAGGAGAGCCCGCGAACCTTCCGAGGCTTTAGATTAGTTACGAAGACGTAGAGTTTACCCTCGAAGTGTTGGGGGGGATATAGGTGGCCTAGACCCGTTATAGCTTGCTTCCGAGTATTTCCGAAGTCAACCTCAAGCCTAATCAGCTTCTCAGTCGCTGGAACTTTTTCAGCCTTGACAACTCTGCCAACGCGCATCTCAACCTTCTTGAACTCCGTAATATCGATCTCTGACCGACTCAAACCCGCCCACATATCTACAACTTGCGACTATATTTGTGTGACCCATAGCGTTACCCAATCCTCTAAATGGGCCGCATTATCAATTCAAGTATCATTTTTGGGAAGGGAGACTTAACCTCGATGGTATCACGGACCTGTCCCGCAGCGCTCTCTCTAGCAGGGCTGTGGTGTCCACCCCTTTTTTGAGAGTCTGTCTTTCACCGATATTCTATGCCTTTGTCGCAGAGTGGCGGCCTCCTCAAATATACTGGGGTCAAGCGCGACACTCTATCTTGATAGGAGCTGGATAATCTGCCTCGGCGCAGAGCAAGTGCTAGTTACTTCCGCCCCTTCTCCTAACATAGATATGCTCTCCGTTCTTCCATCAATCTTCACGTAACCCCTATACTTTTTGCCTGTTTCGCGGCTCCTCAGAGAGGGGGGATTACTGGCGATGGTGCTTGAGGAATTAAAAGAGTCATGTCCCGATGCGGACACGTTTCTGCCATATGTTGAGGGGTTCGTGCCTGAGACCGAGGCTTCGACGATGACGAGGTTGATTCTGGGGGCCGCCCTGTCAGAGGCTGAAGCCAGCCGATTAACCCAAAGCTGCCCTATCTGCCCAGGAGACTGAGCAGGGCAGGTTCAAATCCTCAGGGCCCGCTTAAGACGCTTCCTCCACATATGACCGTCTCCAGCTAAATAGCGGCCTCTCCTCGCGGGACCGCTCCGACCAAAGCCTCTCCATAATCATTCCGGTGGGGATTGAGGCTAGAGTCGGCACTGCAACTATCACTGGAAGCTCTAGAGGACTATCTATAAACAGGGTTGAGAATATCTTGTCTACCTGCCACCGCATATCGCCTTCTTGGTTAGGAAGCGTGGGGGTGAATCCCAGCAGAAGGGAGATTGCCATTACGATCAATATGATAGAGCTCGTCAGGCCTGCTAGTATTGCCTGCGGAGTGGAGCGACACATTAGACCTGCTAGGAGCCCGGCAAAGGCCAGGGAAAGCAGTGGCAGTAATCCGTAGCTTGAGCTAATGGTGAAGCCCAAGCCCGTGACTAATACTCCTCCACCTATCAGGCTGGAGACGGGTGTTAGGTGGAAGAAGATTGCCTTGAGGAACTCGCCAATCACGGCTCTCTGAGCGTCGTAGACAGGTAGCTGTATCCCCCCCGTAAAAGAGACTCCCAGCAGCAGCATCAGGGACAGCGCCGCGATTATTGCCCTCAGCATCCAAGGTCCAAGGTCCGAGAAACGGAATATTAAATCAATGGGCGTGGTTAACGGAGAATACCCCTAAGAATAATACTGTAGGCTTCTCCTGGAGAATGCTTCGTCTAAACCTATAGCGCTATCGACGTCGCAATATATTTCGATGAGTCGACCGGCTTCTTCTTCCTCGGCGAGTTTCTGAGAAGGATTCCGCAGTACGGGCATCTTACGCTGTCTGTTAGGTGGTAGGTCCTGCACCTGCTACAGTATTTATAGCCCGCCGCGTAGCTTCTCCTCGCTGGATACCTTATGGTCTCAGCCTGCTGGATCGAGGCCATTTACCCTCACCCTCCGCACCGTAGTAAGGAGGGATGTTTTGATAAGCGTTATGCTTAAATAGTATATACACTACATATACGAATAACATGACCAACTATCCGAGGAGGCTACAAAGGCTAGGGACAACCACCCTTGTCGTCTCGCTCCCTAAGCAGTGGGCCTCAGAGAGGGGGCTTAAGCCGGGAGATATCGTCTATATCGAGGTCAATGGAGACAGCCTCCTAATTCACAGCAGGGAGGTTACGAGGGAGCCCCAGACAGCTGTCATCAATGCGGACGCGGTGGAGGAGCCCGAGGTCCTGGCCAGGCTAGTGGCCTCCTGCTTCCTACAGGGCTACGACACTGTCAAGGTTTCCTCGATCACGGGCCTCACCGAGAGCCAAGTCCAGGCGGTGTTGGGGAAGGTGGAGTCTCTCCCCGGCATAGAGGTGGTGGAGCAGGCGCCGCGACAGGTGGTTATGCAGGCGATAATTGACCCGACTAAGTTCAAGATTGAGGTGATAATCAGGAGGCTTAACGTCTTGGTGTCGTCGATGATGAGTGGCGCCATCGACTCTCTTGTCCGCGGAGCTTCTGAGAAGGTCGGAGAGGTCGTGAATACTGGGAAGAAGCTGGAGGAGCTATACTTCCTCGCGGTGAGGCAGCTGATTATGTCTCTCAGGAACCCTGCGCTTGCAAATTTAATCGGAATCGACTCGCCCATAGCTGTGCTCGGATATCGGCTTGTGGCTAAGGCTCTTGAGGAGTCAGGGCAACACGCTATAGCCCTTGCCAAGGAAAGCCTGCAGATAAGACATAAGGGCGCGCTTTCCAAGAAGGGACTAGTCAATAGGCTCGTCTCCTTTGCTGAGGATGTCCAGAACCTATTCACGAACAGCGTTAACGCCTTTCTGACCCTCGACCTCAAGACCATCAACAGCACACTCGACGCTCTGGAGGGGACGATGGAGAATATTGAGATGACAGAGCGTGAGTTGATTGAGGAGGTGGAGGACTCAGAGCTCTCGCTCTCTCTCAGAATATCGCTCATGCATTTTTCAGCAATACTAGACGCCGTAAAGATTATTTTAGAAGTGGCGCTTAACAAGTTTGTAAGAATGAACACCAACGTGGTCCAGATAGCCAATACCCCCTAGACCCGGGGGGGCGCGTCGCCGCTGAGCTTTACCGCCTTTCTGAAAACCCTGTTAAGCATACCCTGAGATAAGAGGCGTGTCTGAGTGTTTCGCCGACTGGGATGATATGTTGATAGGAGCCATATCTTCGCTCCCGTCGACTTATTGATGAACCCGTAGACTCCGCCATGTCTGAAAACCGGCCTCCCCTTCACCGGGCGGAATCCCTTCTCTACCAGAAGCTTTACCGCCGTGTTAAACGCCAGCCCCCCAAGCGCCAGCACCACCTTCACTCTAAAGAGAGCGTCGAACTCTTCGCTCAAGTATCTGAAACAGTTTTCCAGCTCCTGCTTGAGCGGCCTGTTACCGGGTGGCGCACATCTCACGGCAGCTGTCAGGAAGCAGCCTGAAAGCCTAAGCCCATCGCCGAGGCTTTTAGAGTATGGTATATTTGCAAGGCCATTAGCGTATAATGCCTTGACCAATGTGTCACCTGAGCTATCCCCTGTAAACATGCGCCCTGTTCTATTACCTCCGTGAGCTGCTGGCGCCAAGCCTACGATGAATATGGAGGCATTTGGGTCGCCGAAGCCTGGGAGCGGTTTGGCCCAGTATTTCTCGGAGGAGAAACGCTTTGGCGGTGTGCGGGCGACTGCCTCCCTGAACTCTACCAGCCTTGGACAGAGACTGCACGAGACTACTCTATCACTTATCTCTCTCAGCCTCGCGCCGGGCTCTGCTATGATTCTCACCCCCTAACGAATGGGTTGCTCCGCTTCTCGGTGCCGATGGTTGTCTGCCAGCCGTGTCCAGGATAAACCACAACATCGTCCGGCAGCGTGTACAGCCTCTTCCTTATCGACTCGATTATTCTTTGAGAGTCCCCTAACGGTATATCTGTCCTCCCGATGGAGCCCGCAAAGAGCGTGTCGCCGCTGAAGAGCGTCTTGCCCGTGAGGAGGCAGGAGCTTCCGGGTGTGTGGCCAGGCGTGTTGATGAGCTTCAAGACAAGCTCTCCAACCCTTATCTCGTCTCCGTCGTCCAGATACCCGTCAGGCTTCGGAGGCTTCATGCTGGCTCCAAGTATGCGGAGAGTGCTCTCAGGCAAGATGTCGAGGACGGCTTGGTCCTCGCTGTGAATAAGAAACTCTACACCTAGGGCTTCCCTGAGGTCGTCTACTGCTAGGACGTGGTCGAAATGCCCATGAGTGGCTATTATACCTCTGACCTTAACACCGGGGCTGATCATTTCTAAGATCTTGTGAGGCTCGTCTCCCGCATCTATGATGACTGCCTCTCCACTTCCACTATCGAGCAGAAGGTAGGAGTTGCTTCTTAGAGGCCCTACAGTTACGTATCTTATCCTTTCCCTCAACCCAGACTTACCGGGCTCAGGCCAAAAGCTAAACCTATCACTCCAACCCGGCGGCCCTCCGAGGCCAGGTAACCGTGACTTCTCTCTGTGCCCTAGCCACAACGTCTAGTGGTGTGGAGCTCCCAAACTCAAAGACATACTCCGACACCTTTTCGCTTCCAATCTTTTCAAAGACCTGAAACTCCACAGAGTTCCCCTCAATCGTCAGGCTCCACTCCTCCGGCTCCCAGAGACGGTTCACATCTAGCTTTGTGGAGTCTCCGATTACGATTACTCTTACACCTAGCTCGCGGGCGGCTGCCGCCGCCATTTTTGACCCCGACCTGTTGACCGCTGAACCGTCTGTCAGGACAGCGTCGCAACCAAGGAAGACAGCGTCGACATCCTCTAGGGCCTCGTAGATTGATAAGTCCGGGAAGAGGCGCGCTTTTACGCCGGCCTTGACCAGCTCGTTTTGGGCTGAGACCCCGTCCATCAGAGGCCAGCCCGCTAAGACCCTCACCTCTAATCTGTGTAGGCGCTTCAACGTGGCAGAGACCTGCGAGCTCTTGCTGAGTGTCAGAACTTTATCACATCTCTCAAGCAACCTCTCAGCGCCTCTAACTGCGGAGCCTAGAGCCTCAACATACATCCTCTTCACATTAGCCACTATAGTTCTCAGCGAGGCCCCTGGCTCGCCACTCTCCAGCGACAGTCTATAGGACTCCTTGATTATCCAGACCAGGTTTACAGGCGACACCATGCTCCTTCGGCGGAGGGCCATCTTGTAGAGCTCGCATAGCATTTCAGCTGTGTCTTCCGGCCTCCCCTCATAGGGGAGAATCTTCTCCAAAAAGTTGAGGAGGTTCAGCGATATCTGGGAGGACCCGCTCACCCTATCCTCCACAATCTTCAGGGCCTTTTCCAGCATTCTAAGGCCTCAACAATATCTTGCCGAAGTGCTCTCCTGCTTCCAGCCTCCTGTGGGCCTCAGTAGCCTCCCTCAGGCTGAAGATCTTATCGATGACAGGCCGGAGCCTGCCCTTGCCTGCCAACTCCAAGACTTTAAGAAACTCGCTCTGAGTCCCCATGCCGCTTCCGATGATTCTCTGATACTTCCTGTAGAATGGCCTCACGTTGAAGGAGACGATGTCTCCCGCGGTTGCTCCCACCGTTACGAGGGTGCCACCTGGTGCAAGGCATTGAAGAGCCTGCTCCCAGAAGGGTGTACCTGCCATCTCCAGCACTATCTCTACGCCTTCTCCTGCCGTAGCCTTCATAACCTCTTCGACCACGCTCGTCTTCTTCCTATTCAGAACGAGCGACGCTCCAACCCTGTAGGCCCTCTCCTCCTTCCAATCGTCGCCGACTATGCTTATGACCTCGGCTCCGCAGAGACATGCTATCTGGGTTGCTGCTATTCCAACGCCGCTGCTTCCACCGACCACAAGAACCTTCATTCCGGGGCCGATACCGGCATCAGTTATCAGCGCGTGCCAGGCTGTGCAGTAGTTTACAGGTAGGGCGGCGGCCTCCTCTAAGCTTAGACCACCAGGCACGGGTATGACTGTCTGTGCAGGAGCTGTGACAAACTCTGCGTATCCTCCCCAGCGGGAAGAGCCAAGCCTTGAGCCGTTCGGACAGAGTTGGAAGCGCCCGCTCATGCAGAACCTGCATCTTCCACAAGGCATGTCGGGGAATACGACGACTCTGTCCCCCTCTTTGAGCTGAGGAGCAGGAGATGAGACTACCTCTCCTGCAACATCTACTCCCAGGACATGGGGAAGCTGCACCTTGTATTTTCCTGTCCGAATCCAGACATCCACCCTGTTGACGCCGGCTGCTACGACTTTTATTAGCACCTCGTCCTGCTTTGGCTTCAAATCTCCCACGTCTCCGTATTTCAGAACCTCAGGAGGGCCGAACTGCTCAAGAACTACTGCCTTCACGCCTTATCACGGCGTATAGGGGTAAATGAGTCTATCGCCCATCGTTGGAGACCGGTTTTCGGCCTGATGATTTAGGGAGGCAAAACCTAAATTGAGCCATCCCCGACTAAAGCCGAAAAAGGGGAGAAAAAGAATGAGAACCACGCTCTCAGTCATAAAAGCCGATGTGGGGAGTGTCGCAGGACACTACAAGCCGCACAACGAGATGCTACGTTACGCTCAGAAGAAGCTGAACGAGGCAAAGACCACAGGCCTCATAAACAGCAGCTACGTGACACACGCGGGAGACGACATAATACTAATCATGACTCACAGAAAAGGAGAGAACGACCCTGAAATACACGGGCTCGCCTGGAACGTCTTCAAGGAAATTACTGAGAACGTCGCAAAGCCCTTGAAGCTTTACGGCGCGGGTCAAGACCTCCTAAGCGACGCCTTTAGCGGCAACGTCAGGGGGCTTGGTCCAGGAGTCGCCGAGATCGAGTTCGAGGAGAGGAAATCAGACCCAGTCATAGTTTTCGCCGCAGACAAGACCGAGCCCGGCGCCTGGAACATACCGCTCTACAGGATCTTCGCATCGCCAGACAACACAGCTGGACTCGTAATAGACCCTCAGCTTCAGAGGGGTTTCATCTTCGAGGTCTTGGACCTGCAGGAGAGCAAGGTCGTTGAGCTGAAGACGCCTGAGGAGCTATACATGCTTCTAGGCCTGCTAGGCACACCTGGCCGATACGCAGTCGCCCGCGTTAGAAGGGCTGCTGACGGGGAGCCCGCGGCCTCTGCGAGTACTACTAGGCTCAGCCTCATAGCAGGCCGCTATGTCGGAAAAGACGACCCAGTAATGATTGTCAGGGCCCAGGCTGGATTCCCCGCCGTGGGAGAGGTCTTAGCCGCCTTTGCTGTGCCGCCTATAGTGAGCGGCTGGATGAGGGGTTCCCATAGAGGACCGCTGATGCCGGTGTCCTTCAAGAATGGCCAAAACGTTGTTTCATACTTTGATGGGCCTCCGAGGGTTATAGCGATGGGGTGGCAGGTAAGCAACGGCAAGCTGATAGGGCTTGATGGTGAGGAGCCTGCAGACCTGTTTGCCGACCCATTCTGGGACTATGTGAGGCAGAAGGCCGCAGAGATCGCGGTCTATCTGAGGACTATGGGTGAGTTTGAGCCCGCCCGTCTGGGACACGAGGAGATGGAGTATACTACGCTGCCCCTGATTTTAGAGAATCTGAAGCCGAGGTTCAAGCCCTACGAGGAGAAGCCGACAGCTAAAGCCGCGAGCAAGAAGAGTGAGCCAAAAGAAGACGTAGACTAAATCCAGCACCAGTTTCTAGCACCCTTCCTCGTTTTATGTCTTCATTCACGGAGAGTGGAGGGTATAGGCTACCGCTTAATTATCTCGACACCCAGCTGCTGAAGCCTCTCAACCACGAGCCCGCGATGCGGGCCCTGTATGCCCTTCCAGTCGAGAACCGCGGCTCTGCAGCCGTCGGCAACCCTCTCCACCGCTTCGCCCAGCAACTCCAACCCCTCAGGTAAAGAGTATTTCGGCAATATATGCCCAAAATCGTGCTCACCCTCAGCCATCAGCCGAGTAAACGTTGGCGCATAATGCCCTCCACCAATACCAACCGCCGCAGACCTAGATGGGGATGCGTGACAGGCCTCAATACAGGCCTCGGCCACTACCCCCGCTGCATCCCTGTCAGCCCGAGCATCCACGGGGCCCCCGAACTCAACATAGATTAGGGGGAGGGGCGAGTAAGGGCCGTGATGCGTAACCTCGAGCCCAACCCACCATCCGTTGAGCCTGCTGTTCTCCTCAACGCCCTTACTCAGAGCCTCGAAGGCCGACCTGATTGCTCCCGCAAGTGTGTGGGAGAGAGCCCTCGGCTTCCCACCCATGCTCGCGTCACCGGTCCAGTTACCAGTAGCGTGCGTAGTTAACGCCTTAGTCCCGCTCTCCGACCTGTGAGCTGACGCCACGACTATCAGGTCCGCTTCTATCTCCAGTATTTCTTTCTCAGAGAGAAAGAGATGGTGGGAGTCAAGGACTATGGCTGAAATGCCCCGCCCGCGCAGTATCTCCCGGCCCATAGACGGGGCGGGCTCGAATCCCAACGTCTCAACCAGATAATCCCTAACTAGCATGGAGGAGGGGTCGGCACGTGATATCAATATGACGGGCCCAGCCAATGCTACAACAACCCTTTAATGGGGGCGGGTTTTAAACCATCAGCCTGGCGCTACACTCCACCTTCTTAGCAGACATATATATCATTATCAGGAGGAGGGAGTGGGGATATTCTGTGCCGAAGGATGAGGAGCGCGGCAGAGTAAGGATTGCTATCGCGCAAGTCTCAACCAAGATAGGTGATGTGGAATCGAATAGGGAGAAGCACATCAGGTATATTGAAATGGCCAGAAAGGAGGGGGCCGACCTCGTTGTTTTCCCTGAGCTCTCGCTGACGGGCTACTTGATGAAGGATGTTGCCTACGAGGTTCCCAAGCGCTGTAGAAAAGCGTTAGAAGAGATAAAGGAGGCATGCAGAGAGATCTACGCTGTAATAGGATTTGTTGAGGAGGTGAGGCCGGGGATAATCCGTAACGCGGCCGCGATTCTGGGAGAAGGAGAGGTGAAATGTATTTCCCCGAAGTTCTATCTACCGACCTATGGACTTTTTGAGGAGGCGCGCTACTTTATGCCAGGAGACCCGCTAAAAGACGTCAAAGTAGTGCACGGCAGATTCGGCGCCTTCGGAACTCTGATATGCGAAGACCTATGGCATCCAGAGCCCGCCGAGGCTCTCACCAGGCTGGGAGCCGAGCTCCTCGTCTGCATCGCGTCTTCACCATTGCGGGGGCTAAACACACCTGTTGACGGAAGACCCTGGATAGACCACGCCTGGAGCTCGCTGATCAATGCTACGGCGCTCACAAACTCGGTTTACGTGGTTTTCGTAAACAGGGCTGGGCCTGAGGATGAGGAGTTCTTTTGGGGAGGCTCAAGAGTCGTTGGGCCTGAAGGTATAGAGCTACTTAGATGCAGAGGCATGGCAGAAGACTTCAGAACCTGCGACATAGATTTGACGGAGAATGCGAGGGCGCGGAGGTTCAGCTCCTTCCGAATCCACCTGCGAGAGTTCCATAAAATACTCTCAAAGATTTAGGCCTGTTAGCGATATCTTCGAGCAAATTTTTAAAAAGGTCTAGATAAAGATGCTTGGTAGTTCAGAATTGACTGTAAAGGTAGCTCTCCCCATTGGGGAGCTCAAAATAGATGCAGAGAAAGTAGTGGAATACTTATGCGCGAGGCTTAGAGAATACATCTTCGACTACGCGGGGAAGCGGGGAGGCGTCCTGGGTTTAAGCGGAGGAATAGACTCGACCACAACCGCCTATCTAGCCGCCCGCGCACTGGGGGCGGAGAATGTCTTCTGCTATATCCTGCCAACCTCTGTTACACCTCAGTCAGACATCACTCTCGCGCAAAGCGTGATTGAAAGGCTTGGCATACCCCGCGGCAACTACGATTTGATAAATATAGACGATGTCGTAAACGCGTTAACGGATAAGGTGAAGTCGGAGAACCGTGTCATCAAGGGCAACATAGCCGCGAGGGTGAGGATGATTATTCTACACGCGCAGGCGGCAAAGCATAACTGCCTCGTCTTAGGAACTAGCGACAAGTCGGAGCTCACGATAGGCTACTTCACTAAGTATGGCGACGCAGGAGTCGACGTAATGCCGATAGCTGACCTCTACAAGACCCAGGTCCGACAGCTGGCAAGACACCTCGGCGTGCCCGAAGAGATAATTATTAAGCCACCGTCACCCGCCCTCTGGGCTGACCAAACAGCCGAGTCCGAGCTGGGGATGAGCTACGAGCTCCTTGACAGCATAATCTATCTTAGGTTCGACGCCTGGCTCAGCGAAGAGGAGGTTGCGGCACGGCTGGGCATTAGCACAGAAACTGTGGAGAGGGTGGTGAAGATGGTGAAGCAGACACAGCATAAGAGACTGCCACCCGAGGTTTTCAGGCTTAGCAGGAGAGCTCACGGCTCGGATTGGAGATATCCGCGAGAATGGCGTTAACAGGATTCTCTCATCTTAGCCACTTGGCTGTGATGCGCCGAGGCCCGGGCAAGGCTTTAATTCTAGCGCCCCATGGATCGCAATAATTATATATTTTAGCAATGTGTGAGCTTTAGGCACGATGCTATATGGGCGTCATTAGGTTCTCGGAGGAGGAGTGGGAGGAAGAGGAAGAGTGGGAGGAAGACTTCGAGGAAGAAGAAGGTGAGTGGGAAGAAGAGGAAGAGTGGGAGGAGGAAGAGGAGATATAGCGCCTCCCCACCAACTAGTTAACCCAATATTTCTTTTCAGGTTTTGTAGAGCGCTAAACTCCTGAGCTTAGCCAACCTTCTTTCCGAGCAGACGGCACTAATTGGCCCTTTCTACCTCTAAAACAGAATAAGCGTTATAATGCTGATGAGCGAATGGTTTAGCATGCCTAGGCTGGAGGAGAGGAGGTTGCAGCAGCTCCGGGGCAGCTCCTATGTCCTTACACTTCCGAAGGACTGGGTTGAGGAGCTGGGGCTTGGCAAGGGCTCCAGCGTTTTCCTCCTCGCGGAGCCGGGGCTTCTCATAGTTGTTCCAAGCGAGAAGGCTGGTGGCCTCCTAGTAGACATAGACCTAGACGTTGTTGGGGAAAAGAGGTTGGAGGATGTCACAAGAGTCCTCTATAAGATCGGCGCGAGTCAGGTCAGATTCAGGACAAGGGCCGCAGTACAGGAGCTGATGAGTAGGCTGAGAAGGCTGAGAAGAGAGATTCACGGATTCATCGTGACAACTCCGAGGGAGAACCAGGTTGAGGGGGCCTTCTCTGACGAGGTCTTCGCCAGCCTCGACCAAGGAGTGAGAGTGTTTCTTATGACGCTGGCCTCTGCAGCTCAGACGGCCGTGAGGCAGGAGGAGATGAAGGACATTGACGCCCTACCAGACGAGGTTGCTGACTGCCGACTTTACGCTCACGCCCTCTTCAGACACGTTTCAGGACTTTTGACCAAGCCTTCAAGGGACATAGTGATACAGGCCATCTCGCTGGCCAGCGTTATAGCCACTAGGCTTCTCGACCTGTGCAACTCCTTCGAAGATGTTGTCTCTTCGAGGACAGGGATCGGCCTCTCCGAAAACTTGATCATCTTCGCGGAGTTAGTCTCCGAGCTTACGGACGCCATTGGTGGAGACCATGATTCGCTGGAGAGAGTTGGTGGAAAGGTCGAGAAGATGCTGGCCGATGAGGCTGTGAGGGACTGTAAATGCTACGTGCTCTTCAGGACGCTGTCGCAGGCCATAAACAGCCTCAGAGACCTCTATCTTCTCAAAACGGTCATCGCCGCCTAGCAGCGAAAAGATCTAGAACTATGTGCACCCTTGACGGTGAATAGCTTTTAACCACTCTACGGCCCAGCAGCCTCGCCTCATAGCCCAGCTCCTCAGCGATTGAGATGGCCTCCTTCTCAAGCTCCACCTCCCTCCCCCTTACAGCTAGGCTATGGATGTGGACGGTGCCACCGGCCTCGTTGAGGGCTCGGAGGGCGTAGGAGAGGAAGCCCAGTGTCTCATGAATGTAGCCCATCACAACCCTGTCGGCAACCTGACCTAAGTCTTCTACGAGCCTTCGGCAGTCGCCAAGACGCGGCTCAACTGTCTCCGAGACTCTGTTCCGCTCCACGTTCTTGACCAAGAAGGAGTAGGCTTCTGGGTTGATCTCGATTGAGTAGACCTTGGCTGGTCGAGCGTGGTAGGCTATTGGGACGCTGAACTGCCCCACGCCGGCAAACATGTCTACCACGACCTCCCAGCTTCTGACCATCGCCGCCGTCCTTAGTCTCTCGAACTTGTTTCCTAGACAGAACATTAGGCTCGCGGGGTCCAGCTCGAACTCTACACCGTATTCCCTGTAAGTGATTGACTCGGGAGCACTTCCCCAAAGAACCTCGACTCGCGGCCTCCTATACTCACCTTCGACCCCCCAGTATCTCAGAATAGCTTTTAGACGGGGATGACGCTTTAAGACCCGACGGACTATCTCCTCTGCGTCGCCAGGCTCTTCAGGCCTAACCAGCGCAACGTCACCGATAATCTTAACCACTCCAGCTCAGATAACCGCGCCTCTGTCGAATATAGCTATCCCCTAAAGGGCCTAGTAAGAAATAATTCCATGCCACCCGACATACTCTCTATTATTGATGGAGCGTTCCAGTCCGTTGCAGGAATATCTGAAGAGGATGGGGATAGATGCGAGGGTCATATTTTTCGACGAGCACGTGAAGACTGTGGCCGCAGCTGCTAAGAGGCTGGGTGTTGGGCCTGAGCGCATAATAAAGAGTGTGCTCTTCATCGACGATTCCGGCACACCCGTCCTAGCGATAGTCCGCGGTGACAGAAGAGTCAGCGAATACAGGCTCGCGAAGGTACTTGGAGTGAAAAGTGTTAGAATCGCAACACCCGTCGAGACCAAGATACACACAGGATACGAGGCGGGCGCGGTTCCTCCAATAGGGTTTGAGCGCGACTTACGCGTAGTAATCGACTCGGAGGTGTTGAAGCTAGACAAGGTTTATGGTGGAGGGGGGAGCGTTAACGCGTTGGTCGAGATTTCGCCCGCAGATATCCTGAGAGCCACTGGAGGGGTGGTAGGGGTGGTAGCGGCCCCCCTCTGAGCTAACACCTATATACGGCTCGGCCGGTTCTATGGATGTTGTCTCAGAAGCAACAGACAAGACAGGCTGAAAAGTCGAAACCGGCTGAGAAGCGCGTCCTAAGCGTCACCGTAAGCAACATTTCCGAGGTTGAGTCCTTCGTACAGTCTCAACCATATCTCACGCCCTACGTCATAGCTGAGAAGTTCGGTGTCAGGCTCTCCATAGCCAAGAGGTTGTTGAGGGGCCTCGCTGAGAAAGGTGTCATCAGGCCTATCGAGAACGTCGCCAGGCTGAAGCTATACGCGCCTACCAAGGAAGTGAAGATCACTCCACATAAGCCGCAAATAGCCACACGGAAAGAGGAGGAGGCCGTGGCTGAGACTCCTGCGCCGAAAAAAACAAGAGCCAAGGGAGGGAAAGCTAAGGCTAAGTAGCCGCCTCCTCGACCTTTTTCACAACTATCCGGGAGCCTTGCTTTACGGTCTTGAGTATGCTGGGGTCGCCTGTGAGCTCGCCAATCTTTACCGCCTGAACTGGCGGTGCTGTCTGCTCAACAACAATAGCTATGCCTGGAAGAGAGGGCCAGTAGAGTATATCACCAATCTCGGCCTTCTTCGCCTCCTTCTCCGCGCCCCTCCTAATGTTTATCTGGAAATAGGCTAAGGGCCCTGAAAGCGCCAGCGCCCCGCTCAGTGGCAATGCTCTAACTATGCTGTCATACGTCATAGGTGCAAGGTATCTGCGGAGAACACCATCTAGCTCTATGCCACCTTCAATCCTTATTTTAATCACCGTCGATGCTGCAAGAGGCATCTATGCTCTCACTGTTCCTTCTGCTCCCTTTTTTCGCCTGTTTGCGCGCTCTGTTGGTAGAGGACCGCACCTATCTCTTGCGCCTCCTTTCTTAAAGACTCCATCGAAGTCTTTATCTCCTGTATGTCGGACTTCTTGATGGCTTCTCTAAGTTTATCCGACGCCGCCTTTATCCTGTTTCTAGTCTCCTCGCTCAGCTTCGAGCCATACTCGCTCATAGCCTTGTCAACCGTGTATAGCAGGGATTCGGCCTCGTTCTTCAGTGTTGCCTCCTCCTTCTTACGCCTGTCCTGCTCCGCATACTTCTCAGCCTCCCTAATCATCCGCTCGATCTCCTCCCTCGTGAGCTTGTGTGGAGCAGTTATCTTCACACTCATCTCCTTGTTTGTTCCCAGGTCTTTGGCAGTTACGGTTAGTATGCCGTCGGCGTTGATGTCGAAGCTAACCTCAATCCTAGGAACTCCGCGGGGGGCGGGAGGTATTCCATCCAAGACGAATCTGCCGAGGGAGACGTTGTCGGCTGCCATGGGCCTCTCGCCCTGAACGACGTGTATCTCGACTGAGGTCTGGAAGTCGGAGGCCGTAGTGAAGATCTTTGTCCTCTTAACAGGTATCGTTGTATTCCTCTCAATGAGCGGTTCGACCAAGCCACCCAGCACTTCGACGCCGAGTGTGAGCGGGGTTACGTCTAAAAGGACTATGTCTTTACCCTTGAGCTCTCCTGTAAGTATTGCGGCTTGTATAGCTGCTCCTGCCGCAACGCACTCCATCGGGTCCACACCTCTCTCGGGCTCCTTGTCCAGAATTCTCTTCAAAAACTCCCTCACAATCGGCATCCTTGTCGGCCCGCCGACCAGAATTATCTTATCAATGTCCTCAGGCCTGAGCTTAGCATCCCTCAAAGCCTGCTCAACAGGCCCCCTGCACCTCTCGATTATCGGAGATACGATCTCCTCAAGCTTAGCCCGCGTCAAGACGGTTGAGAGATGCTTGGGCCCGCTAGAGTCGTAAGCGATGAACGGCAAGTTGATCTCTGTCTCGTAGACGTTTGAGAGCTCTATCTTGGCTCTCTCAGCGGCTTCGCGGACTCTGTTCATCGCGACCGGGTCCTTCGTCAAGTCGATGCCCGTATCCTGCTTGAACTTCTCTACTAGATAGCTCACTACCGCCTCATCCATGTCTCTCCCACCCAGCTGCGTGTCTCCGGAAGTGGCCTTAACCTCGAAAACTCCTCCCCCAAACTCCATTATAGTCACGTCGAGCGTACCGCCTCCAAAGTCGAAGACAAGTATCTTCATCTCCTTTTCCAGCTTATCCAAGCCATACGCGAGGGCGGCAGCCGTAGGCTCGTTAATGATTCTCAAGACCTTAAGCCCAGCTATCTCGGCCGCATCCTTCGTGGCTTGCCTCTGATTATCATTGAAGTAGGCGGGCACCGTTATCACGGCCTCTGTGACCGTGTCTCCTAGAAAAGCCTCGGCGTCACGCTTAATCTTTTGTAGCAGGAAGGCTGAAAGCTGCTGCGGGGTGAACTCTTTCCCATGAAGCTTGTATTTGTAGTCAGTGCCCATCTTTCTCTTGAAGCCAGTTGCAGTTCCCTCCGGGTTGGTGACTGCCTGTCTCCTCGCAGGCTCGCCGACTATGAGTTGCCCATCCTTCGTAATTGCGACATATGAGGGAAAAGCCTTACCGTAGATGGTGACGCCCTCGACGCTCGGAATCAGAGTCGGTCTCCCGCCTATCACCAGCGCGGCGGCCGAGTTACTAGTTCCGAGATCGATGCCTATGGCCTTCCCCAAAAGCTATTTCACCTCCAATAATGTGTAAATGGGGGGTGGAGGAATATTAACTAAATTTCTGCCTCAGTTTGAAGGGGGGCTAGCTCATGCCCACCTTTTTCTCATATATGTAGATTCCATCCAAGAATTTTCTCAGGTCCTTCCTAGTTATCTTCGTTCCAAGTTCTATCTGCCCAGCCGCTAAGCCTACTAAGTATTTATCAATTCCCGTAATTATTACGTCGTCACCCTTCACCTGCACCTTCACGCCTTCGGGCAGCGTGATTACCCTGGGGTACTTCTCCCCGGCGAAGTTCTCGATGACGAGGCTGTTCCCCTGCACTTTGACGTTCATGGGGAAGTGGCTTTGAACGATCTTTAGCTTATACATGAACCCCTGCGTGACTCCAGTAATCATGTTCTTGATGTGCGCCTTAACGGTGCCTAGCCTGGCTACGCACCTTCGTCCGCGTCCATAGACTCTAATTCTCAAGACGCCGCCCTCTAACCCTATCTCCGCTCCGGCGTGGCTGAAGTCTTTCTCGACCACGCCTAGGCTACCCTTGACGCGCACGGTGGCCGGGGGGGTAATCTCGACCTTAACGTCTGGCGGTATGGTTAGCGAGTCCTCTTGGAAGCGGGGTTTAGTGGCTGTTGCAGGAGCCTGAGCCATATTATCCACCTCTAATAGACGTAGCCAAGGAGCTTGCCGCCCACTCCTCGTGAAGCGGCCTCCTTGTGGGAAAGGACACCCTGATTGGTCGTCACGACAAGTATGCCAATGTCCTTGGCCGGCAAGAAGAGTTTGGCCCAGTTGTCATAGCCGTTCCGAGCTACGCTGTATCTGGGTTTTATGGGCGCAGCCCTGTTGATTCTGCCCAGGAGCTGGATGATTACTTTACCTCCCCTACCATCCTCGATGTATTCAAAGGAGCCTATGTAGGAGTGGCGCTGAAGCGTCTTCAATATCTCGCCGATTAGCCGGGAATAGCTGTAGACGCACTCCTTGTTCCTCACCGCCTCGTTATTCTGAAGGGTGGTGAAGAGCCCCGCCACCAAGTCTTTTGAAACCATTTCTTCTCTTCTGTTTTAAAACTTCTACTAAGCCTGTTGAAAAAGATATCTGGAGCTGGTAGCGGGTTGGTGGAACCCGTCTAATAAGTCTAGTCGGCGCAGCGGATTACTGAGAGCTGGGTGAGATCCGTAGCTCAACCTTTTGACCCGGCTTCGCACGCAGAAGCGATGAGGCATTCCCCTCGGAGACAGCGATCTCCAGCAGTCCAGTGCCTCCGAAGGTTATAAGCAGAGAGCCAGCCGGCAGGTCTCCGTAAGCTTTCACGAACCTCGCGCGGTACTGCTTACCGCCTAATCCAATCATCACGTCGCAACCTGGCCTCAGATGGCCGGGAACACCACTCTCATCAATATTCAAGACTACATTCCCAAACCTGTCTATGTGCAGTATCTCCGCCTGGGCCTCATCACCCTCAAAGCGCGTGGCCAGAATCTCAAGCTTTACAATTGACTCAACATCGACCTCTCTCATCGCCGGCTCCAGCCCTGCAGCCAACTCGCCAGCCACGGGGCCGAAGACGTCTCTGGCATGGAAGGTTTCGCCGCCGATTTTAGGATACTTTTCGAGATCTATCTCGAAATACTGCTCCAGCCCATCGTCTGCCGCGGCCGGGTAGAGGATGCCATTGTCAGGGCCTATGAACCAGTAGTTTCTGGTCTTTAACACGAGGCCCCTCCTCCCCGTTCCGACTCCCGGGTCAACTACTGCGACATGTATGGTGTCGTGAGGAAAGAATTTGTAAGCTAGTAGTAGAAGGAAGGCTCCTTGCTTGATGTTGTAGGGCTCAACCTGATGCGTGATGTCGATTATCACGGCCTCGTCGCATCTCGAGAGTATTGCTCCCTTGGTCTCGGCAACATAAGGGTCGGAGGCGCCGAAATCTGTTAAAAGAGTGATCACCCTCATAACTCCTGTTTAAGAGACGCGGAGGACGCGAATTAAGCTATTCACGGCTGGACCTCTATAATTCCACCCTTGTGTGGATGAAGTATGCAGTAATATCTGTAGGTGCCGGAGACCCTGAATGTGAAGCGGTAGCTCGCGCCGGGGTTCACGGGCCCAGAGTCAAACTTGCTAGATCCTGGAGGAACCTCCAACGCTGTCATGGTGTGAGGAACCTCATCCTCATTCACATACTCCACGGTGTCGCCCACTTTAATCATGAGCCTCGAGGGATTATAGTAGCGGTCGTCGATGACGGGTGGGTCACCCATCTTCCAACCCTCAGGAGGAAGATAAGACAGCTTCGCGCTCCTAATCGTGTAGACCTTTCCTGAGACCGGCGCGCCGACAAGCGTCGCGAGCGGCCCTAGAAAGAGCAGCGCGGCCAAAGAGGCCACAACTAATAAAGCAACGGCAACCGCGACTATGTAGATTGTCTTGACCAACCCCTGCTGGGACAGCAATCTGGAGGCTGCGTTAAAAACGTATTCTGTGGCGCTTGGTGGCTGGCTTGATTTAGGCTTGGGATGTTATCTCGGTATATATTGTAAATGTTACACCTTGGTGGCAATACATAAGGTATATATAATAGTAAAAAGTTAAATGTGATGAGGTGAAAGGATTTAAAACTTTTCACTCTTAGCACCTGTTTAGGGGGTGGTGTAAATGGTTCTACCGAGTAGGCGTGTGGAAGGCTATCTCTGCCCCGAGTGTGGGAGCGATAACATAATTACGGATTCTGCAACAGGCGAGGTCAGCTGTGGCGATTGTGGATACGTGATTCTTGCGAAGGATGTTGACCGAGGACCGGAGTGGCGGAGCCTAGATGATGATCAGCAGAGCAGGGCCCGCACGGGTGCGCCTCTCTCGATAATGTATAGGGACCACGGCCTCTCAACGGTGATTAACAGAATCGGAGAGGACGCCGGCGGGAGGAGACTGCCGAAGGAGATGAGGGAGAAGATGCTTAGGCTTAAAAAGCTCGACCAGACCTCTCAAGTGAACGCCTCCGAGAACAGGAACCTACAGCAAGCTGCCAACATACTGGAGATCTATGTCGACAAGCTGCACATACCTCAGTCTGTCGCAGAGATGGCGATGTCGATTTACAGGAAAGCATTGAAGGCGGGTCTGGTCAGGGGTAGATCCATCAGAAGCATAGTAGCCGCTGCCACTTATGCGGCCTGCAGAATGAGCGGGATGCCGAGAGACCTGAGGGAGTTTGAGCGCGTTTATCCGCTTGTGAAGAGAAAGACAATAGCGCAGGGATACAGGCTCCTAGTCAAGAACCTCAGCATCAGGATACCCGTAGTCGATCCGAGCCTTTATATCAGGAAGATCGCCTCGAGGGTTGGACTCGACGAGAGAACAGTCCAAGAGGCCTTGAACCTTCTGAACAAGGCCGCATCCCGCGGAGCAACCGTAGGCAAGGACCCAGTAGGAATAGCCGCAGCAGCGCTCTACATGGCCTGTCAGGAGACTATGCAGAACATAACTCAGAAGGATATTGCGAGAGCTGCGGGAGTCACAGAGGTAACTGTGAGGAACAGGTTTAAGGGGCTGAAGGAGGCTCTGGAGAGCGCCGCCCAAGCAGTCTAGGTGGTTAAAGGGAAAGTTTAAGCAGATATACATTTTTACCTTTCATTGATTCATTGTTTTGGGCTTGCCAGTCGAGGGTATTGAGTGGATTATTGTTATTGGCGTGGTTCTGGCCATGCTTCTGTGGAGCCCCGAGAAGATTCCCGAGATGGCTAGGGCTTTCGGGAAGTTTATGCGGGAGGTGCAAAAGACCAGAATGGAGGCGGACAAATATGTCAAAGAAATTATCCAGCCTAGCGTTGAGGCCGCTGAAATTGCTGATAGGCAGCTGATAGAGGTGGCGCGCAGCCTTGACATAGCTACAGCCGGCCTCAGAAGGGACGAGATAATAGCTTTGATAAAGCGTAGACTCGAGAGCGCCTCCGGCGGCTAAATCACTTCAAGGTTCTCGGGCGACACACCTAAGTCAACCAATATCTTCTGCACCTTGTCTCGCTGGTCACCCTGCAGCATTATGACTCCGTTCTTCGCAGCTCCGCCACAGGCACACTTGGTCTTGAGAATTGAAGCCACCTCCTCTATATCGATGCTGCTGGAGTCTAGGCCCTCGATGACTGTCATTGTCTTGTTCCACTTCTTCGTCTCCAGCTTGATCTTAACGCGCTGTTGTTCGTATTCGATGGTCTTGCAAACGCAGAGATTTGCGGGGAGCCCGCATGTGGGGCATATCTCCACCATTATTTCTCTCCGTAGCCCTCCGTGGATGTTAGAGCTACGGGCTGCATATAAATTTTCCTAGAAGGACTGCGAAGACCCCTTGGTCTAGAGAGTCAGCAAGACATCATCGCCCCTATGTGTGTGGATGATGACGCTTTGACAACTATGAGGTGGGCAAAATTAGGTCATTATTCTTGGATAGGGGGATGTTTCTTTTCTGATTATTGTGGCTTTCGCAATGTCTGTGAGCACCTGTCTCTTCTTTATTAGAGAGACTCTACCCAGACTCGTAGGCCCTCTTCTTCTCCTCGAATTTCTCTCTATCTGAGACCGTCCTAGCTGGAGCGCCCATAACCAGCTGCTCAGGCGCGACATCCCTGACGACTATTGAGCCTGCCGCTATTACGGCTCCTGAGCCTATTCTCACGCCCGCGAGAATTATAACTCCTGCGCCAATTACGGCCTCATCACCTATCTCAACGCTCACGAGTTTCCTGCTCGGCGGGTATCGGTCGTTAGTGACGCAGGTATAAGGGCCTATGAAGACTCTCTTACCAACCCTTGTGAGGTGTGGTAGATAGACCATGGACTGGACATTCGCCTCTTCACCTATGTAGACCTCGCCGTCCAGCTGGCTTCCGCTCCCAACCCTCGCCCCTCTCGCCACGCGAGAGCCTCTCCTCATTAGAACTCCGTGGCCAAGCTCCACGCCATCATCGAGCTCCACGTCCTCGTATATCACGCACCCTGACCTCACAATACAATTCGAGCCAACTCTAGAGCCCGCGCTGAGCTCGTCAAGCTGGTTAAGCGAAGAGGGCTTACCCAGAAGCAGCTTATCCCTCGACGGATACCCTATGATCGTGTTCACGTCGATATAGGTGTTCTCGCCAACCTCGCTTGCACCTAAGATCACCGCGCCCTGCGAGACCCTGCCCCTGCACTTAGCCCGTGTGCTGATGTATCCGAGCAACCCATTAATATTTGAAGAGGAGTGTAAATATAAGTTGGCTTGACCGGGGTCGATGTGGACGACGTCGTAGTCCGTCTGAGGTCGAGCCAGTCGAGAGCTCTCATAGCCGAGGAGCTGCTGGACATACTCTTGACGACCTATAACTTCTCGTCAATTACTCCGGGGGCTGGTGGCGAAATTGTTAGGCGATTCGTCTCCGGAGAGCTGGACTCCCCTGAAACCCTCCAGATGCTTCTCACATTAAGCATGAGCGCTGAGCCCGATAAGACGTTGAGACTGCTTAGGAGCCACGGCCTCCTCCCCGCGCCATGAGGTATTCAGTGGAGATTCCACCCAAGGACCCTGTCTGGCGCCTCCAGATATACGCCCACCTAGCAGACTCTCTCTCCTTCCACACCATATGGCTTAGCGACCACTACTACAACAGAAACATAGCCGTAGCGGCAACCGCTATGAGCATCGTCACGAACAGGATACGGATAGGCTTGGGAATAATGAGCCCCTATCTTTATCACCCGGCCCTGATGGCGCAGCTTGCTGCGACGCTTACCGAGGTTGCACCCGGCCGTGTTGCGCTCGGTGTAGGGGCGGGCGACGAGACGGCTCTTGAGAGTTTAGGGATAGCGAGGAGTCGGCCAGTCGAGAAGGTGCGCGAGGCTGTTAAGTCTGTCAGAGACATTTTTCAGAGAGGCGCGGAGGAAGAGGGGGTTGGCCTAGACTTCAAGCCGCATGGGCACATTCCTTTATACATCGCGGCTCAAGGTCAGAGAATGCTTCGGCTGTCAGCAGAGATAGGAGACGGAGTCCTGATCAACACCTCCTGGCTCTTCAACCCCCAGAAGCCTGTCAGCATAGTGAGGGACCACCTAGCAGCTGTTGGGAGAGGGGGAGGAGAGTTCTCCGCAGAGTTGGAGGCCCTACTCTCTATTCATGAGGACGCTGAGAAGGCTAGAAAAACTGTAAAGCCGTATGTTGGTGTAGTTATCCAAGGGCTTTCACCCTCGATGATTGAGGAGTTAGGCATAGAGGACGACGTTATTAGAAGGATACGCCTAATGGTGAGGGCGCGGATGTGGCTTGAAATACACAAGGTAGTGCCTGACGAGATGGTGGAGATGTTCGCAATTTCGGGAGCCCCCAAAGATGTGAGAAGACGCTTAGAGGAGCTTGCAGGTGTCGGTCTAGACGGACTGGTTCTTGGGGGACCTCTAGGCCCCACACCGCGTAAAGCCCTAATAATGCTTGACAAGATCTTGAAGGGACTTAGTGGATAACCGAGCGTGCGAGTGTTTTGAGCATTCTTTTAAACTTGTTTAGTTCTTCGTCCGTAAGGCGTAAACGGCCGAATCGGACGGCCTCATAGAGCTCCAGCAACTCCATTGACTCGCTCCTGTTGAGTGCCCGCAACACCTCCCTCACGGTTGAGGAGGGGTGTATTGACTCCACTCCGCGCTCTGTAAGGATTTGTAGGAAAATATCGATACAGTGTTTCATATACTCTCTCTGCTCCTCCCTCGTAACATTTCTACTCAGGGCTCTTTCAAGCCTCCAGAGCGGGCCCTCCACCACCTCATCGCTAACCGACCGCGCCGCACTGTTTAAACTCCTCCTCAGCATCAATATTCCAATAGCCACAACAATGTTCAGCGCCAGCCAAAACACTGGACTATAGAATAGGTCTATCTCCATTCTATATCTCCTTCAACTATTGTCGCATTTGTGATCTGCACCGGGATATATGTCTCGTTTTCCAGGACCAACAACACGCCCCAAGGAATAATAATCTCTGTTGACGAGTGGACCAGTATAATGACGTCGTATAAAGTGTATCCCGCTAACGGTTCGACGCTTAAATAGTATGGCCTCGGGGTGATGTGTTCATCGACTGTCTCGCCGGTTGGATAAACGCGCTTTTTACCTCCTATATCGATGGTGCTGATTATCGGTGTTGATGCATAGACCGTCTTATTGGAGGGTGGTATGTATTTTATCTGGGTTCCAGTGGAGTCCAAAGTATAGTTTACCCTCAAAACAAGCTGGTCGGGAATCAGCTTCTCCTCCTTGAATAGGACCAGTATGAGCAGAGGCTTATCAACCGTCACGACCGTTCTGAAGGGGAATAGGATGCCGTCGCGCCACGAGACTATGACGCTGTAGTTTCCAGGTGTCAGGTTGAAGATTGCCTCGCCCTTGGAGTCTAAGTCAGATATTGACCCCCCGATCACGGCGAACACGAGGCCAGGCTTAGGGGGCCTTGGGTTCCCGTCGCCTATTTGATGCAGGACTCTAATCTTCACCGGAATTCCGCCCTCTGTCTGGGGTGCCACGTTGAAGACTTGGGCAATAGCTGACGAAGTTGAGAACGCGAAGGGCGGGGAGTTGAAAATCGTGAAGAGTAGCGCTAAAATTAGTGCGAGGGACAGGGCAAGTAGCTCGGAGCGCCGTGCCAAGAGCTACTAGGAATCTGGCTCATGATGGATATAAGTTATTTTGGCGTGGTTGGTTCTGCGTAGGCATAGGCTCGATAAGCTATATATCGCTTTGTTCAGACTGGCGGAATATATAGGGCTGGTCCAGATTAGAATCTTGTAGGGGAAAAGTATCGCAACGCAGGATTGTCGCGACCCGTTATAATATCTTCGACTAGTATAGCGGTGGAGGGGCTGAGGGTTAGTCCAAGCCTGCACAGCCCCGTGGCCACTACTATTCGGCCCTTCTCGCTGAGCCTACCTATCACGGGAAGGCCGTCAGGAATGCAGGGCCTGGAGCCAACCCACTCATCCATTACTGATAGCTTATCAGGCAGGTTGAGAGCCCCTTTGACTTTTTGGAGCATGCGAATTATCTTGGAGCGGTCGATAGGCGCGTCTGGAGCATTTAGCTCAAAGTAGCTCGTGAATCTAAGGTTACCCTCACTGGTCTGGCTGATGACGATCTTCTCGTCGGCGTAGAAAACGGGTCTGGACAATCGCTGAGATACTGGCTCCGTCACGGCTAAGTAGCCTCTGCCAGCGATTAACGGTATCTTTACGCCTAGGCTCTTAAACAGTCTCCCGGTCCAGGCCCCCAAGGCCAGAACGACGTATTCGCCTCTGAGGCTGGTCTTGCCCGTCTCAACTGAGACACCTTCCCTGTCTTCACTAGCCTTCTCAGCTCTCTCCCATAAAATCTTCACACCCATCCGCTCAATCGCGGAGATGAAGGAGTTAAGAGTCTTAGCTGGGTTTATCCACGCGTCGTCCACGTAGTAGATTCCGCCTACAACGTTCTCGCTCAGAAGCGGCTCCAGCTCCCTGCATCCCTCAGCATCGACAATATCAACTCTGTATCCGCGCTCAGCCATATCCTCAGCTAAGACGCGGGACTCGAGAGAGAACAACTCTTCAGAGAAATAGGCCTCAATCGACCCGGCGGTAAGCAACTCAGCGTCAAGGTCCTCCCCTTTGATTAGATCGAGCCACAGCCTCTTGCTCTCTAGGATGAAGCCTGCCAGTATTGCTCCACGCCTCGCCATCTCCTCCCTCTTGAGGCCGCGAGCATATCTCCAGATCCATCCGCCGGGCAGGGACTCTTTTAACGCAATCCAAGGATTGGATGATATATAGGAGCCTCTGCGCAGAGCAAGCCTCACCACGCGCCAGAACCCCATTATCTCGGGGACAGTGGTTGCTGAGCCTTGATGTATGAGTCCCGCGTTACCCCACGATGCGCCTTTGCGCGGCGCCTCGCCGCCAACAACTACGACTCTGAAACCTGCCTTGTGTAGCCTATAAGCCGTTTGGAGGCCGACGAATCCCCCGCCGACAACCACTACGTCCGCGTCCATCTATGCACGCTACTACCGGCTCGGTAAATACGTGTTACTCTCGAGCCTGAGGAACGCTTTTATACCATGGAGGGCAGCTAACATGCATGCAGGTTGATGAGTTTCTTAAGGCGCTGGCCCGCACGAGCGAGCTTGAGATAACTGTTGTTGGAAGGCGGAGTGGGAGACGCGTCACTCTCCCCGTCTGGTTTGTCAGCGAGGGTAGGAGGATTTATCTTCTCCCTGTCATGGGCTCGGAGACCAACTGGTACAAGAATGTTCTTTCAAATCCCTCCATGGAGCTGTCGGCTGGGAGGCACAGGGTCTCGGTCACTGCTAAGCCCACGAGCGAGAGGGAGAGCGTGGAGAGGGTTATCGAGATGTTTAAGAGGAAATATGGCGAGTCATCGATAAAGAGGTATTATTCCAAGCTCGACGCATGTGTAGAGGTAACTTTGTGAAGGGGCTCAGGGCGGGTATCCTCATCACTGCTCAGAAATACCCGCTATCATCATGCAACATATCTACTAAAAATTTGGGAGATAAACTTTAGCCTCGCCTTGAGGGGATTCCACACTACCGTGACCTTACGTGCTGTTTTAGCCTTCTTAGAAGTCTTCCTTGATTATTGTCTTCCTGTTGTTCGCCTTGCAGCGCTCTACAGCCTTCTGAACGGCCTGCCTCACAACAGCGTCCAACCCCTGCAGCGCGTCGCTACTCAACCTTATCCCCTCTGGCAGCAACTCCCTGACTTTTGACTCTACAACAACTAGTTCACGTGGCATGGTTTCGTCAATCTCAGCAGAGGGATGCTTTTTAGGTTTATCGGGCGGCGGAGACAGCCATTTACAGAGTATTACTCGGGTAATCCCCCCCTATTTATATAACCGTCGGTATGCGCGGGGCCGCGTTTATAAGCTTTGAACTCGGCGAGAACTTTGCTAAAAGGTCTTGGAAGAGCTGAGGCTTCTCTGTGTGTATTGGTATGACCCTGCGGGGTCGGGTCTCACTCAGCACGTAACCCAGCTCCTCCCTGTTGGCGTGGCCTGAGGCGTGGACTTGGATGCTCCTCATATTCATGAGGTTCAGCCAGTTTTCCACCCTCTCCCTGTCTATTTCCTGCTCCTCTGTGTGTGGCTCGCTAGTTGAGTAGATGAAGATGGAGTCGTCGGCCGGCCTTATGGGTAGAAGGTCTAGGACATCGTCAGGCGAGTTCAGTACGATGGTATATCTCTCCTGGTGAGATGATATGTCGAGGTCTGCTCGCAGGGGGATTCCTCTGTCTAGGATTTTTTCTAGGTATTCTTTCTCCCGTCCATGGTAATCTTGGCTTTCCAGTCTGCCGCTACCTTTCCGCTCGAAGAGAACCTCTACTAGCCCCTCGCCCGGGAGCAGCTCCTTGGGCGTTACCCCTAAACTATGGAATGTCTCGAGCATAAGGGCCATCCGGGGAGAGACTAGTATTTTTCTGTTCGCGGATTTTGAGGCTGAGGCGATGGAGCTGAACCTATCATAGTCCAGCAGCCCGGTCAGAACAGCTACCAGCCCCCTCCTCCCGGAAATCGTAGAGGCTAAGCCTCGCTTCACATCACTCTCAGTTACATTCTCTTCCTCCTCAATTCTGGTGCCCTCCAACAGCAACACATCGACGCCCTCCGACACAACCGTCTGTATGAACTCCTCCGTGAAGGATTTCTTAGGTCCATGGAGTCTTAAGTCGCCCGAATAGGCCAGGCTACCCTCAGGCGAGTGCACTATCAGCCCATAAGACCCTGGCACAGAGTGGTCTACGTGGACTGGCCTCACCTCGAAGACTCCGATCTTCGGCTTCTGCCCAGTCTTGAACAGATTCACTTCCCTCTCCCCATCTATGAAGATTTTTTCCTCGACAGTTCTGTTGGGCTTGGAAAGCTCCTTCGTCCTCGCTATCTTGAAGCTCGCGATTCCGAGATAGATTGGTATCTCCTTTTTGAGGAGAGAGATGTGGCCTAGGTGGTCTGAGTGGGGGTGGCTGACTATTACGCCTTGGACATCCAGCTCGGGCGACTTCTGAAGCATCTCTTCAACCAAGCCTGTGGGGTCGGATAGCTCTTCGTCGTAGAGATTTCTGATCGGCGGGATTGAGCCTGATGCGAGGAGGCTTGCGAGGAGGGCATACCTCTTAGGCCTCAGCACCCAGCCGAAGAATCGTCTCCTAGCTGAGTAACTTATCCCAAAGTCTAGAAATACGCCCTCTCCCCGAGACTCGAGGTAGAACTTATTACCGCCAATCTCTTCCAGACCGCCGAACCCCCAAACCCTCATTCAGCAAGGAAAGTTCGGTAACCTAATTTAAAATTTCCTACGAGAATAACGTGAAGACAGACAAATCTTTTATGTCTCGCGAGCACAAGTAGTGTTGGAAGTAGGTGATGCTTGAGCGTCTCCAGATATGGAGGGACGAGCGCGTAGCTAAAAGGCTATCCTGGTATCTAGCCGTCTCTACCAACGGAATGCCGGCCAAATATCTGATATGCCAGAGGATACCCGTTGATGTGGATTTCGGCGCCGGGGAGGAGGAGCTCTGGGGCGCTCACAGAGAGGCGGCAAAGGCCTTTGAGCAGGTTTACACCAGTATCAGGGGAGGCAGGCTTGCTCTCAGGGAGCTTGAGAAGCCGGCGAAGAGTCTCATGGACCTGAAGGTGGAGCTTGTGAGGCGTATGCTGAGGCACTGCAACTTCTGCAGATGGAACTGCAAGGTTGACAGGGTCGGAGGCTCCAAAAGGGGGACGTGCATGCTTGACTATACTTCCCGCGTGAGCTCGTACTTCCACCATCTCGGCGAGGAGCTGCCGATAAGAGGCGTCAGGGGCTCAGGAACCATATTCTTCACCTCCTGCAATATGAGGTGCGCGTTCTGCCAAAACAGTGATATAAGTAAGGACAAGGATAACGGGCTGGTCGTTGACCCTCGGCTGCTCGCGATGATGATGTGGGAGCTGAGGGTTGAGGGGTGCCACAACATAAACTTGGTTGGCGGCGAACCGACGGTTCACCTCCACACGATTGTCGAGGCCATATCCCTCCTCGGAGCCGTCCAGCCCACCAAGGATAAGCTCTCCTACCTCTGGATGATGAAGCCAGACGCCCTGAGATGGCGGAGGCTTGAGCCGTCGCAATATCTCTACGATGGGGAGCTGAACACTCCGATACTCTGGAACTCCAACATGTATATGAGCCTAGAGGCTCTCGAGATTTTGAGGGAGCTTGTCGATATCTGGCTGCCAGACTTCAAGTTTGGGGGTAACGCGTGCTCAATTAAGCTTGCAAGGACCCCGTGGTACTGGGAGACGGTCTCGAGAAATCACAAGATAATCTATGACTGGGGCGAGGATATTGTCGTTAGACATCTCGTAATGCCCAATCACGTGGAGTGCTGCACGAAGAAGGTGCTTGACTGGATTGCCAAGAATATGCCGGGAGTGCCGGTAAACGTCATGGATCAGTATCATCCAGACTGCTTCGCAGACCCGTTGAGCAGCCAGTTTGACCCGCGCTATAGTGAGATAGCGAGGAGGCCGACAGAGGAGGAGATACTCGAATCCTATAGATACGCCAGTAAGCTCGGCATCGTCTTCGAGTCGATAAGCTTGGAGAAGAGCGCCCTAAGTCTGAGGCCCTAGTTGAGGTTTAGTAACCCTCGAGAATACAGCTTAGCAATCTTGGCGAGCACCTTGGAGGAGCTGTTAAGCCTGATAGACGACATCTTAGGAGCCTTGACGACCTTTATCCTCCACTTCTCCCTCTTCACGGCCTCCAGAAACTCTCTCCTAATCTTGTCCTGGTCGTAGCCGAACACCACGACATCTGGCTGGAATTTCCTTATCACCCTCTTGAAGCTGAAGGGCCTATAGCCGAGGTGGGCCTCGTCCACGTTCTTGAGGCCCTTGACCAGCTCAAGCCTCTCCCTCTCCGAGAAGATCGGCCTCCTCCTCTTCCTCTTCAGGACCGTCTCGTCCCTCGCGATTATAACGACCAATCGCCCATTCCTCCCCTTCAACCTGTTCGCGTACTTTAGAAGGAAGAGGTGGCCTGGGTGAAGTATGTCGAAGACGCCTGTGGTCAGGATGGTTCTGGTCTTGTTTACCAAGTAAATTCAACCCTCCCAATAATTCTCAGACAATCGAGTAGGCCTTCTGCGTATGAGATAGCGATTAGCGAGTCGTCAAGCATTCCAGAGTCAAGGAAGTGCCTCGCATCCTCGACATAAGAGTTTACTAGCTCCAGGATTTTTGAGGTTTCAGCGTCGTTTCTTGCGGCGGCTAGCTTGGATAGGACGCCTGAAGTCTTCGCGATGTATCTCTCGGCCCGAGCCCTCCTTCTGCTGGTCGGCCTATAAGTGTCCAGCAACTCGCCACCCCTCACCGTCAAAGCCTTTACAGCCTCCCTCTCGTAAGAGCGTGTCTCAGCCGGAACAATAACCACGTGGGGCGGCGGGGGCAACGAGAGGCCCCCAGCCTCAGAGGCTCTACACACAACTCTGAACTCGTCTCCGTATCCTAGCCTAGCCAGGATTATGACGGGTGTCTGAGGCCCAAAACTCCCGCCCATCTCTGCCGCAACCATTAAAAGGCTCCCGAGCGCCTCCGCAGCCCTTAGGCCACCATCAGCGACATCTAATAGCACAAGGGTGTGAAGCCCACTCTCCATGTTCTCCTCAACACACCGGCAGATGGTCTTGAGGCTCTCCTCACCCGCATTCTTCGGCACCGTAACAATCCGGCCAAACTTGTATGAGGAGAGACCTGAGGCGCCAATCGCCGCCGTGATGGAGGACGCACCATGAATTACCTCGAAGGTCACCCCCTCCTTGACGGCCTCCTCAAGAAATACTACGTGGGTCGTGGCCATTAGAGGGTCTCCGGGCACGGCTACTGTGACACTCATGGATTTAGCCCTTTTGACAATCTCCGCCACGCCCTCCTCGAGGTCACTTCTCTCTGCGAGCACCAGCCTACCCCCGAGCCTCAGCCTCAGAAACTCTATCAGCTCGCTGGAGATGATGCTGGTGTAGCAGTCCAAGTAAACTATGTCTGACTCCTCAAGCGCTCTTAAAGCCTTCAACGTAAGATAGTCCGGTGTGCCGAGCCCGATGCCGACTAGTCTCAACACCACGGATGAAAAAACTCATCAAAACATAAATGCATCCTCCGGCGAGGGCGGAGTAGCTCTTAATACACGCCTTTGCTAGGAAAATATAGTAGGGGCTGTGAAACATTTTTCCCTTAGCTCCGGTTAGACCATTTGGTTTGAGGGCGGTAGTCCTTGCGGCGGGCGAGGGTAAACGCCTTAACCCCCTAACGAAAAACAGGCCTAAAACCCTACTCCCAGTGGCTGGGAAACCCCTAATCCTCAGAGTGATTCAGGCGCTGCAGAGAGTGGGCGTAGATGAGGTCTGCGTTGTAGTCGGCCCGCGCGGTGGGCAGTTAATGGAGACCCTGAGGAGCGTGAGGACGCCGACCCTGAGGCAGGCGGTTCAAGAGAAGCCGCTGGGCACGGCTCACGCTCTCCTAGCTGCCAGAGACTTCATACAGGATGAGGACAGGTTCATCCTAGTCTATGGCGACCTCTTCTTCCAAGACGAGATGCTTGCGGGGCTGGTGAGACACGTAGGCGAAGATTTCAACGGCGGCGTCCTCGCCGTGGTGCAGGAGGAGGCGAGAAGGTTTGGGGTGCTACTGGAGGAGAATGGTCTGCTGAAGGGCATAATTGAGAAGCCTGAGAACCACGTAGGCCCCGCGCTCATAAACTCGGGAATCTATGTGCTCCCGAGCGGGATAGCTGAGGCGGCAGAGAGTATAGGGCCCTCAGCCAGAGGCGAATACGAGCTCACAGAAGCCATAAACCTCCTTATCAAGCAAGGAGAACGCATAGCAGTCTACAAGCACAGGAGAGGATACTGGCTCGACGTCGGAACACCCTCAAGCTACCTAGAGGCAAACCTGCTCGCCCTCACCGAGACGGAAAAGTTAGGAGCCCCGCACACGTCAACGAGAGACTCATATGTCTGCGGAGATGTGAAGCTTGGAGACGGCGTCGAGGTCAAGACTTCCGTCCTGCTGGAGAAAGTCAAGGTGGAGGAGGGCGCGACCTTAGAGTCTACGGTCCTTCTTGAGAACGCCGTCGTGGAGAGGGAGGCTAAGCTATCTTACACGATCGTCGCGGAGTCCGGAGCAGTTGGGAGGGGCTGTTCCCTGAGGGGAATTATGGCCAGCCCTATAGTTGTCTCGCCAGGCTCGAGAGTCCCGCCATATTTTAGGGCCGAGCCTGGAGCTGTTTTTTAGCCTCGCTCTTCAGAAGTGAGCGAGCCAGGAGGCGCGCAACCCTTAGAGGCTCAGGCACGCGCCCGCTGATGGTCATCTTGTTGAGCACAACCTCGGCCATCCTCTTGGAGATCCCCACTCTACGCACATGTACCGTATAACCTGTCTTGAGGGTAAATTCCTCCCTCGGTCCATTGGCCTCGTATATCTTTAGCCTCTCCTCCCAGTCGCCTGGAAACCTCGACCTTATGGTCTCAGAGAGACCTTCTGAGGGGTTGTATGTGACGCATATTAGAGGGAGGCATGTCTCGGAGGCCACTCTGCCGAGGTCGACCACGTTGAAGAGGCTGATTATGCATCCGCCGAGCATAAGCAGGTTAATGTCTGTCCTCTCAAGCCGCCTATACATATCCACCATCTCTTCTGTAGCATCCATCCCACCCACCGTGCATCTACCGATAACAAAGCCGTCAAGAAGCAGGTCCGCCCTCATAACCACGCCGGCCAGAATGGACTTATCGCCCAACGCGGGTCTGAAGCTCTCAGCTATTCCAAGCACCCTAAACCCGGGCTTAAAGGGAGAGAAACTCCTCAATGTCAAGCCAGCGCCCTAACCACCTCCATCCAAGCCTTAGCCACGTTCTCCGGACTATAGCCCCCACCACCCATTGCGACGATCCTGCCACCACATTTCTCTTCAGCCAGCTTCCTCAAAGCAGTCGCAGCATACCTGTGAGACGCATGACTGTATTCGAGGCGCGTCAACGGGTCGCCCTCAACGCCGTCGGCGCCACATTGAAACAATATGAAGCCGAACTCAAACTTCTCAAGAAAGCCCAGACCCTCATCGAAGGCTGCCCTAAAATCCACGTCATTGGCCCCCGGCGGGAGCGGGATGTTAAGCTTCCTCCCCCAGGCCTCGCCGCGGCCCATCTCATCCCTAAAACCAGTGCCAGGGTAAAGTGTCCTGCCGTCCTGATGCAGGTCAAGAAAGACCACGCGGGGGTCATCCTCAAACTCGTAGTATACACCGTCACCGTGATGAGCGTCTATATCCACGTAGGCCACCGCCTCAAGCTTCTCCACCTTCAAGAGATACTCTATCGCCACCGCGGCGTCGTTAAAGACGCAGAACCCGCCGGCCTTCGACCTCATGGCGTGGTGTAGGCCACCCATCGGGTTAAACCCCCTGTACTCCTCCCTCAACGCAAGCTTCACAAGCCCCAGCGTGGTACCCACAACATAGGAGGCGGCCTCGAAGACGCCGGGGAAGGCTGGAGTGTCTCCATAGTCCAAGTAGCCGACACCCCGCTGCGAAGCCAGCTGAACGAACTTGATATAGTCCTCATCATGGAAGAGCCGAATCTCCTCCACAGAGGCCATGAAAGGCTTGAAGACACTGTAGCCCGTGCCAAATTCGTCGAGAGCCCTGTAGAAAGCCTCCAGCCTCCTCTGATTCATGGGATGCAGCGGCCCAAAGCTGTATCTCAGCAGCTCCTCTCCGCGCGCAATGTACAGCATTTCAAAGATAGGGTTAGCCTCTTAAGGATAAAAGCATAATTCCCTTGAAGCCGTCAGCAATATAAGCAGCAGAGAGCGGGATTTCTTGAGGGATGAATTTGGAGTATAAGAGGCTAGGAAAGACGGATGAAAAGATAGCCGCCATAGGCTTGGGGACCTGGAGACTCGGCGGTTCGATGTCGCCTGACTACACACATGATTTAGAGATAGTAGATGTCATAAGACAGGCCGTGGAGCTTGGAATGAACCATATCGACACGGCCGAGATGTATGCCGGAGGCCACGCGGAGGAGCTTGTTGGAAGGGCGATAAAGGTGTTTCCCAGAGACGAGGTCTTCATAGCCACCAAAGTGTGGTACACAAATCTCCACCACGATGACGTGCTCCAGGCATGCGAGAGAAGCCTGAAGAGGCTGGGAATAAAATATGTGGACCTATACATGATACACTGGCCGAACGAGAGAATACCCCTCTCAGAGACCATGAAGGCGATGGAAAAACTCTACAAGGACGGCAAGGCGAGATACATAGGCGTCAGCAACTTCTCAACCAGACTGGTCGAGGAGGCGCAAAACTACCTCTCACTAACCGAGATAGTTGCGAACCAAGTCGAGTACGGGCTCCACGACAGATCAATCGAGAGGGACCTTCTACCCTACTGCGAGAAAAACGGAATAACAATAACCGCCTACAGCCCTCTCGGCCAAGGTAGGCTCGCAATGGAGCTCAAAGCAAGGACCAAGAGGACCGAGACACTATATGAGATCGCACGGCGATATGCCAAGACCCCAATCCAGGTGGCCCTGAACTGGGTAATCTGGAGAGACAACGTCATCACGATACCAAAAGCCTCCAGTAAGGAGCATCTAAAAGAAAATGCGGGAGCCTGTGGCTGGCGCCTCTCTCCAGAAGACTACAAGCTACTATCAGATTCATGGAGATAGTATTATTTAAGTAGAGAATCTTAATTAGAGGCATATAGAGGGTTAAGATTCGACATGCATCTTGATAAGAGAGACATAAAAATTTTGGAGATCCTGCAGGAGGATGGGCGGGCCTCTTATTCGAGAATTGCGCGGCAACTAAACATTAGCGAGGCCGCAGTCTACTCGAGAATCACAAGACTTATGAAAGAGGGCGTCATAAAGGGGTTCTCCGCGATAGTTGACGAGTCTAAGCTCGGCCTCAATATTGGAGCCCTTATAGGACTCCGCGCCACTCCCACAAAGTATATGGAGGTTCTCAACCAGTTATCCTCCTTCCCAGAGATACTCGAGATACACGACGTCACCGGGGACTACTATGCTATGTTAAAGGTCAGGACTGGCAGCAAAGAGGAGCTAGCTTCTCTGCTTGACAAGATAGGTAAGCTCGAAGGAGTTGTCTCCACAGACACAAAGCTGATACTCAGGACGATAAAGGAGACGAACAAAATTCAGCTCTCAAAACTTGAAGAGAAGGCCAAGCCTCCGAGACAAGTCCGCGTCAAAACGAGATAGCGAGGCCGGGTTTAAGTTTACGGCGCTCAAGCGACATAAATCAGAAAGGCCTCCACGGGGCCTGTCTCAGAACCTCTCACGCAATAAGCGATCTTGAACGCGCCGGGTTATGAAACCTATATTAACACCCGACAACTAAAATTCTTCAGAAGTGGTCAGGGAATTCACTTACCGGGGCTACACGATGCAGCAGCTAATACAGATGCCGACAGACCAGCTAATCAAGCTCCTACCCAGCAGACAGAGAAGAAGCCTCAAACGTGGGCTCACAGAGCCTCAGCGCAAACTCCTCATAAAAATCAGAAAATACAAGCAAAATAACACCAATAAACCCATTCGCACACACGCAAGAGACATGATTATACTTCCCGAGATGGTGGGGCTGACAATACAAGTGCACAACGGTAAAGAATTCGTCCCCGTGCAAATCACCTCTGAAATGATAGGCCACCGCCTCGGAGAATTCGCCATCACCAACAAACGCGTACAACATGGGAGACCCGGTGTCGGAGCTACGAAGAGCTCGATGTATGTACCACTAAAGTAGGACATCACTAGAGCGGAGCCTTTTCAGAGGCGTTAAATAAGAGTCAACCACCAAGAAGCTTTCGGCTAAACTATATGTGGCGACCCAGTCCCAGTACTCTGGGAGCGTGAGGCCGCGCTCAGATGGGGGGCTGTGGGTTGATTTTGCCATGTTTTCTTCAAGAACTAGCCAGATTAAGCTCAGACGGCTTAAATAAATATCATGACGACGAGCTCTATCTCTCCTCACCTAAGCAGTCGAACAGGCTAGAAGAACCTGTCAAGGACCTGTTGCCCGCCGCCCTGATTCTCCTCCGCTTGTTTAAGTGTTTGGCGAAGCCGGTCGAGCAATCCACGCTGCCCCTGATGGATTTTTCTAGCCGCTTCCTCTAGGCTGAACCAGGCTGCTCTGTCGACTTCGGGGAATTCCTGTGTCCTGCCTGAGCCCTTGGGCCACTCCATCGAGAACCTGTTGCTAATGATTTTCTCGGCGTCTATGTCTCCCTCTAGGGCCCATACCCGGATCGTCTTTCCGCTGGACAGCCGAACCTCTCCAAGGTCTATGAACTCTCCGTCAACCTCGAAGCCGGTCTCTTCCTTGAATTCTCTCTTTGCGGCCTCGAGTGGGTTTTCATCCTCCTCAATAATCCCCTTAGGTATTGACCAGGCACCATCTTCTTTCCCCATCCAGAATGGTCCTCCGGGATGAACCAGTAAAACCTCTATCCTTCCACTTTTGCGACGATAGAGCAGGATTCCCGCGCTATGGCGCCTCACGTTTCCTGTCAACAATTAGTGATTCTATGCGGGTTGTTAAGCTTTTGTCCGCCTTTGTGGCGGGGCCAGTTGGCCGAAATATAGTTATTTGACGCCTCCACGTTAGATGAGGCGGAACGGGATGGCGGGGCCGCGTCTGGGTCTAAGAATCTACAACACGCTAAGCCGGCGCATAGAGGATTTTGAGCCACTCCAACCTCCGGAGGTTAAGATGTATGTCTGCGGCCCAACTGTCCAAGACCTCGCGCATCTGGGACACGCGAAGACCTACATCGTTTTCGATGTCCTCTATCGCTATCTTACGTTTCTCGGATACAGGGTCAGGTATGCGCGGAATATCACGGATGTGGGCCACATCAGAGAGGATATCCAAGTCGACAGGATAATAGCGGGGGCTGAGAGGGAGAGGCTCGCGCCGATGGAGCTTGTCGACAAATACATGTTCAGCTTCTTTAGCGACATGGATAGCCTCAACATCAGGCGCCCAACGATACAACCCCGCGCGACCATGCATATTGTTGATATGTGGGAGGCGATTAGCAAGCTGGTAGAGAAGGGTTACGCATACGTTGTTGACGGCAACGTCTACTTCGATGTCTCGAGGTATGAGGGCTATGGCCAGCTGTCTGGTGTCAGGAGGGAGGAGCTAATGAAGCACAGAGTTGAGCCTGCGCCGGGGAAGAGGAACCCTGCAGACTTCGCTCTCTGGAAAAAGGCTGAGTCTGGGTACCTGTTGAAGTGGAGCAGCCCGTGGGGGGAGGGGTTCCCGGGCTGGCATATAGAGTGCAGCGTCATGAGCATCAAGCATCTCGGAGAGCAGCTGGACATACATGGGGGCGGCCAGGACCTGATATTCCCACATCACGAGAACGAGATTGCTCAGTCAGAGTGCATAACGGGTAAGAAACCCTTCGTGAAGTACTGGATCCATGTCGGCTATCTGACAGTTAACGGTGAGAGGATGTCTAAGAGCCTTGGGAACTATGTCTCGATAAAGGACGCTCTTAAGAAGTATACGGCAAACGATGTTAGGCTCTTTATCCTGAGCTCCCATTACAGAAGCCCTCTGGACTATTCCGAGGGCGTTATGGAGCAGTTTATGGAGTTTAGGCGGAGGATTGAGGATTGCTACTTGAGGGTTTTGGAGGCGAGGGGGCGGGCCGCCGAGAGTGGTGAGGCTGGCGTAGAGTTCGCAGGCCAGATCGACAGAGTCTTGGAGGAGTTCCTCTCAAGACTCAGCGACGACCTCAACACGCCTCAAGCCTCCGCGTCTCTCACAGAGCTCGTCAAGATCGTAAACGCTTACCTAGATTCAAGACAGGTTCCAGTGGCTAGGGATTTAGATAAGGCGCAGCAAGCGTTTTCCACGGTTTTTGAGATTCTGGGTCTCAGGCCTCCGCAAGTCGAGTCTGGCGGTGAGAGGCTCTATCTAGTTGTTGAGAGGATTTTGAGGCTGAGGGAGGAGCTTAGGAGGCAGGGGAACTTTAAGCTGGCCGACACTATCAGGGAGGCACTCAGGGAGGCGGGAATACAGGTGGAGGATACGTCGGCCGGGCCTAGGTTCAAGGTCGCGCGGTAGATACTTAAATTATGAGCGTGCATGTAGCTGGGGGCTGATCAGAATTTTGATTGCCTTAATTCTCGCGGGCGGTCTAGGAAAACGCCTCAGACCATTAACTGATAAGACTCCCAAGCCCCTCATCGAGGTGGGTGGGAAGGCCGTTGCGGAGTGGCAGCTTGAGTGGCTAGTCAAGCATGGGTTTAGAAGAGTCGTGTTTTGTGTAAGTTATTTAGCTGATAAGTTTGTTGAGAGGTTTGGCGACGGCTCGAGCTGGGGAATAGAAATTTCCTACTCGGTCGAGAAGGAGTTGCTCGGCACGGCTGGGGGGCTTAAAAACGCTAAAGTCTTCTGTAGCGGGACGGATAAGCTGCTCTTGGTTAACGGAGACATAATCACGAACCTTGACCCGAAGATAGTTATCAGCTCTCTCGAAGGAGCTGTGGGCGCCGTCAGCCTTGTTCCACTACCATCTATTTACGGAGTAGTCAAGTTCGATGCTGAGACCCTAAAAGTCAGAGAGTTCAGGGAGAAGCCAATAATCGAGGACTACTGGATTAACGCGGGTGTTTACGGCTTCAACTGCGAAATATTCGACCATCTACCTGAGAAGGGGTCTCTCGAGATAGATGTCCTGCCCAAGCTTGCCTCTGAAGAAAAGCTGAAGGCGGTGCCGTTCAAGAACGTCTTCTGGAAAAGCATCGAGACGTATAAGGACCTTGAGGAGGTTGAAAAGTTTCTGGTTGGAGGCGGAGAAAGGGGTTTAAAGGAGTCGTAATTGCGGAGGCCTCGCCGATTTCTGGTTTGCAACCATATTAACAGGCAACGTCTTTAGAGGGATAGATGTATGCGGCTGAGACTGATAATTTGTGGAGGTTTTACGGCGAGAAACCCGCCCTCCGAGGACTGAATATCAAGGTTGAAGAGGGCGAGGTCTTTGGAGTGATTGGTCCTAACGGGGCGGGTAAGACGACACTATTCAGAATACTTGCTACGCTGCTCAGGCCCAGCAGAGGCTCGGCGAAGGTGTTCGGCCGAGACGTTGTAAAGGAGCCGGGAGAGGTGAGGAAGATGATAACGTATCTTCCGGAAGATGCTGGTATTTACAAGCATCTGAGTGGGCTTGATTTCCTGAAGATGATGGCTAGCCTCTACGGAGTTGATGCCGTGGAGAGAGGCGCCCTCGTGTCGGGTCTCGATGACGCTTTGAGGGAGAAGATGGGTGGATACAGCAAGGGTATGCGCCGCAGAATACTTCTGGCCAGCTGCCTGATGGTGAATCCGAGGCTGGCGATTCTCGACGAGCCGACGGCGGGCCTCGATGTGGAGCACGCCGTCTATGTCAGGAAAATAATCAGAGAGTATGCTTCTGAGGGAACGACATTTCTCGTCTCAAGCCACAACATGCTTGAGGTCAGCTATCTGTGTGATACAGTAGCCCTGATTCACAGGGGAGAGATAGTGGAGCAGGGTGAACCCGCTGAGCTGCTCACCAGATATGGTGTTCAGAACCTTGAAGAGCTTTTCGTCCAGAGGATGGGGGAGCAGCGGTGAGGGTCTCTGCTCTCATCAAAAAAGAGCTGCGCGAGCTTTTGATGGAGAGGACAATAATCATAGGCGTGATATTGATGCCGCTAATTATACTGCCGATGATTGGGGGAGCGCTTTCCGCTGCGGGGGAGACATTCGCGAGGCCTACAGAGGAGATTAGGATTCTGTTGATAGATAATGATGGTGGAAAATACACGGCAGTTTTCAGGAATTCTTTAAACCGGCTGGGCTTCACGCCTGTCCTCATCTCAGGCTCTTCGGGGGATATACAAGAGTTGATGAAGGAGCACGGTGTTTTAGCGGCCGTCGTCATAGTGAGAGGTTTTTCACAGAGCCTAGCGGATGGACAGCGCGCCTCGGTCCAACTTTTCATCAGCATGTCGTCGGCCTCAACCTCGGAGATGCAGAGGATCTCGATGCTTGAGGACCGTGTCTCCGCAGCCATAGCGCTTCTAGGAGAGGTCCTAGCCTCTGAGAGAGGCCTTCAGCTCTCCTTCTACAATCAACCCGCCAAACTGGAGGGTAACCTGTTCTATAGGGGGAGGGTGATGTCCTTTGCAGAAGCGGAGAGCCTCATCCAGCTCTACTTTACGACGAACTTGCTGATACCGTTAGTCCTAGTGATTATGATTGCTACATCTGGAACCGTGGCCGCGACGAGCATAGGGTTGGAGAAGGAGGCTAAGACTCTGGAGATGCTCTTGATTCTTCCGATTAGGCGGACCAGCATTCTCCTTGCTAAGCTTTTCTCCTCGTCGGTAATAGCGTTGATTGGCACGGCCTCAATGTTTGCCGGACTACTGATATACTTGTCCAGTTTAGGCGGCTTTGTGTCGATGGCGGGGGCGTCCTCCACAGGAGCCAGTGCTTCTGAGCCTATGTCATCCGGCTTAGTGTTTCCTCTTACATCGCCGGCCCTGGCGCTGCTTGCCGTGGTATTGTTCGTGGCCATGGCCATAACTCTGAGCGTAGGCATTCTTGCGGGCGTGTTGGCGGGGGACGTTAGGGGTGGGCAACAGCTCGCAGGGCTGATGCAGATGCCCCTCCTACTCCTTCCCTTCATGCTCCTCCAGTTCACAGATATAGGCAATCTCCCACCAACTCTCTCAACAGCACTCATGCTCAACCCATTCACGCACATGCTCCTAGCAATCAGGACCATCTACGAGGAGGCCTACCTAGCCACCATTCTACACATAGGCGCCATGACAGCCTTCATGGCCGCCATACTAGCCATAGCCGCCTGGCTCTTCAAAGGTGAGAGACTTCTAACGATGCGGATTAGTTTGAAAAGGAGGAGCCCGCCCTGAGGTGTTTGCCGCCAACACTTTATTAAGGGATTGGGGCTGTGTCTCTCTGTATGTCTGGTGTCGCAGAGTCTAAGCCCTCGATCATCAAGATGGAGCTCGGAGACCTAAACGACCTTATTCTGCTGGCGTCCTCTCTCCCAATCCCGGTTCTAAACTATTCCGAGCCTGATAAGGCCTATTTCCTGATAACCTCAGGGCTCCTCGGCAATCTCATAGTGTATTATGTCAGGGGCGTGACCCCTCCGGCTGGGAGATACGCCCACGTGGACAAGATCTCGGGGAAATATTCCTTCGGCAACACGTTGTCGCTAGAGCCGAACCACGTTAGCGTATTGATACTGAGGATTAAAGAGCATGGGCTGGGCCCAATCTAGAATTTGATGGCCATCACATAAGCGTCTTCGCCGTCGATGTAGTAGTTCTTCGCCACCCTCACAACCTTGAATCCAATCGAGTGGTAGAGATTGATTGCTTGAACATTTGTTATACGCACCTCCAAGTAGATCTCATCGCAACCGTATACTTTTCTCAAGACGTTGATGGCCTCGGTCATCAATGCTCTGCCTATGCCTCTGCGCCGATATTCGGGCAGAACCGCCACAGAGACTATGTGGCCTAGTTTGCGAAGTCTGAGCGTGTCTATCTTGGAGCCGCCCCACTCGACCCTGCACATGACATATCCGATGACGCTGCTGTTCACCTCTGCGACAAGGAAGCTCTCGGGGTTTGCTTTGAATATCGAGTAAAAGAAAGAGTAGCTATAGTTCTCCGGCAGGCATATCCTGTTGATGGTCATGATGTTTAGTAGCTCCTCCTCTCTCACCGGCCTAATAACTATCCCGGCGTCGCGCGGAGCTGTTTCCGACCTCACCAATTACAGCCATAAATCACGCTTTACAGGTTCATAAAAGACTTCCCCCCCACGGCCAGGCCTACGTATAATACCCCCCAGCCATCTCCATCGCTCGGTGAAGGCAGGCCTCAGAGAGTTCGCAGAGCTCTGCAAGGCGCTGGAGGCTACAAGCAGCAGAAACGCTAAGGTAGCGCTGCTTTCGAAGTATTTAAAAGGGGTCTCTCCGGAGGACGCGGAGATCGCCTCTTATCTCTTACTCGGCCTGCCCTCGGACGTCGAGGGGAGGAGGCCCCTCAGCGTCGGCTGGTCGACTATAAGCGAGGCGCTATACTCGAGGCCTGCGGCCACCCTAATCCAGGAGCCGCTCACACTCAGGGAGCTGTGGCTGTCGCTAAAGTCGATGTCGTCTCTGAGGGGGGCTGGGTCTCGGCGACGCAAGGTCTCAATTCTCCAGTCCCTCTTCCAGAGATGCGGCGTAGATGAGCGTGAGTGGGTTCTGCGGATTCTCTCAGGTGAGATGAGGCATGGCGTGAATCATGGGCTGATGCTTGAGGCCGTCGCCTCGCTTACAGGGTTCGACCTGGATTATGTGAGGAGGGTGGATATGCTGCTTAGCGATATAGGTGAGCTCGTCAGGCTTGCTGTCGCGGGGGAGCTGGGCAGGGCGGACCTTAAACTCTTCCACCCCGTGAGGCCCATGCTGGCGGAGATGTGCAACGACGTCGGAGAGGCGATAAAGCTCCACGGGGGCTTAACAAGCTTCGAGCCCAAATATGATGGAGTCAGGGTCCAGCTGCACGTAGAGGGCCAGAGGATAAGGGTCTTCACGAGGAGGCTCTCAGACATCACGGAGAGGGTTCCAGACGTCGTGGAGGCTTTGAGAGGCGCTTTGAGAGCCGGGTCCGCTGTCCTAGATGGGGAGGTCGCGGCAATAAACGAGGCGGGCAAGGTGATGCCTTTTCAAGACACGATGCGGAGGATTGGCAGGGAGAGAGATGTGGATGAGGTGGCCCAACTCCTCCCCTTGAGGCTCTGGATATTTGACATCCTATACTTGGATGGAGAGGCCCTAATCGACAAGACCTATGAGGAGAGGAGACATAGACTGGAGGCCATCATCAGCCAAGACCTCTTAGCACCTAGGCTATCAACAAGCAATCCGGAGGAGGCTGAGGAGTTTCTGCGGAGAGCCGTCTGGGAGGGGCATGAGGGCCTTGTAGCCAAGGACCCGAGAAGCGTCTACACTCCAGGCCGAAGAGGAGCCAAGTGGCTCAAGATAAAGCCGGCCGAGACTCTTGACGTGGTGATTGTGGCTGCGGAGTGGGGGCATGGCCGGAGGCGAGGCTGGCTGAGCAACTATCACCTCGCAGTCCTAGACGAGAAGACAGGAGGCTTCACAGTTGTCGGCAAAACCTTCAAAGGCTTAACAGACGAGGAGTTCCAATACATGACCGAGAGGCTTCTCTCGATTAAGACAGGCGAGACAGAGTGGGGCGTCACCGTCAGGCCCGAGATAGTGGTAGAAGTTGCGTACAATGAGATTCAGAGAAGCCCACACTACGAGAGCGGTTTTGCCCTGAGGTTCGCCCGAATAACCAGGATAAGGAGCGACAAGACGCCTGCAGAGGTCGACACGCTCACGAGGCTCAGAATGCTTCACGAGCAAAAATTCGAGAAGAAGGGGAGAATCTAAGCATCCTTATATGTCATGGCTCCTGCATCTCCGATAGGCATGGAGATTGAGGAGGCGATTCTGAGAGGTGAGGTGCAGCTTTACAGGCTCGACGAGCTGTTAAAGAGCAGCAACCAGGCCACAGAGCTTAGGAGGAAGTTTCTCGAGAAGAAGCTCGGAAAAGACCTTTCGGCGCTCAAGTCCGACCTACCCTTCGACAAGATAGTTGGGAGGAACTGCGAGAACACCATCGGCGCCGTAAGCATCCCTGTGGGCGTGGCTGGCCCCCTGAAGGTGGAGGGGAGATACGCGAAGGGCGAATTCTATGTCCCGCTGGCAACCACCGAGGGAGCCTTGGTGGCGAGCGTGAATAGAGGGTGCTCTACGATAAAGGATGCCAGCGGAGCACTGGCCGCGGTGATCGCTGACGCCATGACGCGCGCGCCTATCTTCGAAACGCCGAGCCTAAGCCATAGCATAGCCCTCGCAGAATGGGTTAAGAGTGAGCTGGAGCTCCTCAAAAGGGCATTCAGCGAGACAACCCGGCACGGAGAGCTGGTTGAGGTCAGGCCCTTCGTTGCAGGCAGGCACGTCTTCGTAAGGCTCGAGGCGAGGACAGGCGACGCGATGGGAATGAACATGGTCACTCGTGGCTCTGAGCGCGTAGCCGCGAAGATCGTGGAGGCGAACCCTTGGGCCAGACACTTAGCTGTGAGCGGAAACCTCTGCACAGACAAGAAGGCGGCGGCGATCAACTGGATACTGGGCCGCGGAAAAACAGTTACGGCCGAGGTCACCATTCCTCGAAAGATAGTTGAGGAGAAGCTTAAGACGACTCCAGAGGCGATGCAGAAGGTCGCTATGACGAAGCTTTACTTGGGCTCGGCTAGGGCCGGTGTGCTGGGCGGCTTTAACGCCCACGCGGCCAACATAGTAGCCGCGTTATTCCTAGCCACGGGGCAGGACCCCGCCCAAGTAGTTGAGTCAAGCTCATGCATCACCATGGTCGAGGCGGTCGAGGAGGGCGTGTATGTCTCGGTGACGCTGCCCAGCCTCGAGGTGGGGACTGTTGGCGGCGGGACGTGGCTTCCGGCACAGAAGGCGGCGCTGGATTTGATGGGCGTGGCGGGGCCTGGCGACCCACCCGGCACGAACGCCTTAAAGCTGGCCGAGATAGTGGCTTCGACAGTTCTAGCCGGTGAAGTCTCGCTGATTGCGGCGCTGGCTGCCCATCACTTGGTTAGGGCGCATATGAGGCTGGGTAGGGGCGAGTCGAAGACCTAAAAGCCTACGTGGAAACATAGGAAGATGGTTGGGGATGAGTGGAGGGAGGTTTCCTCAGCAGGGAGAGCTAGTCGTAGGCACGGTCAGCAGGGTGATGAGGCACGGAGTCATAGTGAGGCTTGAGGAGTATGAGGGGCTGGAGGCCTTTGTGCCGCTCTCAGAGATATCCCTGAAGTGGGTGCGGAATATCAGGGACTATCTCAGGGAAGGGCAGAGGACTGTCTTCAGAGTGGTGAGGAGTTCCCCGACAAACCTTCAGGTGGATGTCTCGCTTAGGAGGGTCACGCAGAAAGAGAGGGCCGAGAAGATGGCCGAGTGGAACAGGGCTATGAAGGTGGCTCGGATGCTCTCTATTCTGGCGGAGAAGGCCGGAGTGGATAGGTCAGTCATAGATGAGGGACTGGTTAAGCCTGCGGCTGAGAGGCGCGTAGATCTCTACAGCATCATGGAGGATGTGGCCGCAGGGGACGAGCCTCCGCCCTGGGTCAATCTTCCGCAACAAGTGAAGGAAGCCTTCATCGATCTCTGCAAGAAGGAGATAAAGAAGACCGTCACGGTCGCAAAGTTCATAGTGAAGCTGTATGCGGGGAAGGCTGGTATCGATGCTCTGAGGAGGGCGGCTCAGGAGACCTTCAATCTAGCGAGGAGCGGTGAGAAGCTCTCAGTGACCGTGATCGGGCCGCCTAAATATCTCTTAAGAGTCGAGGCCTCGACCCCCGAGAGGGTGGAGGAGCTTAAGCAGCTGGCCATAAGGAAGATGTCGGAGATAATCTCAGGGGTTAAAGGTGAAGTGGCTCTGCTCGAGGAAGAAGGGAAGAAATGAGGCTTCGGCGATGCTCTAGCTGCTGGAGATACACACTCAGGACGGACAAATGCCCCTACTGTGGCGGCGAGCTAGTCAATCCGCATCCACCCGACCTGATGCTGAGAAAGGAGGAGCTGAAGGCCAGCGGCGGGGAAGAGAGGTCGGAGTCTTGAGCTGGATATCAAGCGTTTTTAACCTCTGCGCAGCCCTCAAGGATTTGAAGAGAGAGGGGTGGGTTAGGCGCGGTGTCCAAGAACCCGAGTCCGTCGCCGACCACTCATACAGCCTAGCACTACTCGCCATGCTGGCCGCGGCTGAGAGAGGCTTAGACCCACTTAGGGCGGCTGCTCTCGCAGTCATCCACGACCTAGCTGAGGCAGTGCTGGGAGACCTTACCCCGAGCGAGAAAGAGGCAAGACCCCATTATGAGGAGGGGGAGAGAAGAGTCATAGAGGAAGTCGTGGAAAAGCTGCCCGAACAGGCCGGCAGCCTCCTTCAGAAACTCTATGACGAGTATGCCTCGCAGTCTAGCGAGGAGGCTAGGCTGGTCAAGCAGTTGGACAAGCTTGAGATGGCGTTGCAGGCAGCCAGGTATGAGGCTGAGAAGAGGGGGAAGGAGGGCTTGGCGGAAGAATTCAAGCGCTCAGCCCTAAACGCTGTCACTGACTCCACCTTGAGGGGAGTAATCGACCGGGAGATGGAGTAGTCCCAATAAAGCCTCTGAATCTTACTCTATCATGTTAAATATTACTGACTCAACGGGATTCTAAGGATGCTAGACATCAAGCAGATACGCCAGAGACCAGAATATTTTAAGAGAGGCCTGTCGAGGAGGGGGATAGACTCATCGATAATCGACAGGGTCATAGAGGAGGACGCCAAGAGGAGGAGCCTCATAACTAGACTCCAGCAGCTAAGGCACGAGAGAAACAAGATAGCCGCAGAGATCGGCAGATTCAAGAATGACGAGGCTAGAGTCGCAGAGTTAAGGAATAGAGTCGACCAGATAGGCGGCGAGATTGATAGGCTGGAGAAGGAACTTGAGGCCGCAGAGCGCTTCGTGAACGAGACACTCTTCAACTTGCCCAACATCCCGCACGAGTCCGTCCCCGACGGCGAATCTGAGGAGGACAATGTGGTTGTCAGGAGCTGGGGAGACGCGAAGACCCCTGAAGGCGTTAAGGACCATGTGGACATGCTCGCCACCCTATCTATGGTTGACTTGGACAGGGCTGCAAAGGTGGCTGGCGCAAGATTCTACTACCTCTTCGACGAGCTGGTCCTCCTCAACATAGCCCTCATGAACTATGCCCTCGACTTCCTCTCCTCAAAAGGGTTCAGAATCATACAGCCACCCTACATGATTAGAAGAGAGATACTCGCGGGCGCGCTCTCCCTAAAAGACTTCGAAGACATGATTTACAAGGTTGAGGGCGAGGACCTCTACCTGATCGGAACAGCGGAGCACGCGATAGCTGGCCTCCATGCAGACGAGATACTTGACGGAAGAATACTCCCCCTTAGATACGCTGGTGTGAGCCCATGCTTCAGGAAGGAGGCGGGAGCCCACGGCAAGGACACTAAGGGGATATTTAGGGTCCACCAGTTCGAGAAGGTGGAGCAGTTCAGCTTCTGCAGGGAGGACCAGTCATGGGACGAGCACGAATTCCTCATCAGAAACGCTGAGGAGATCTACAGGTCCCTCGGGCTGCCCTATCGAGTTGTAAATACGTGTGTTGGCGAGCTAGGCCCTGTCGCCGTGAAGAAGTATGACCTAGAGGTCTGGATGCCCGCCCAGCAGAGATACCGCGAGGTCGTCTCCTGCAGCCACTGCACCGACTACCAAGCCAGGAGGCTCGGGGTCAGATACAGGGAGGCACCCCACGTAGAAGAGACAAAATACGTCCATACGCTAAACAGCACGGCGATAGCTACCGAGAGGACCATCGTGGCTATCCTAGAGAACTATCAGAGGAGGGATGGCTGCGTCGAGATACCTGAGGTCCTCCAGCCCTACATGAGGGGCTTAACAGTGATTAAGCCCAGAGCGGGAAAAATTTGTTAAGAGGAGCTCAATACTGAAGCTGAATGGCTAGGAAGCGTGTAGTAGTGATTAATGGTGATGGAACTGGGCCGGAGCTCGCTGAGGCCGCGCTAAGAGTCATAGACGCTCTGAAGCCAGACATAGAGGTCGTCCGATGCGACGCCGGATACGAGTGGTGGCTATCAGCGGGGAAACCAAACCTGCCCAACCTAATCCCGCCACAGACTTGGGAAGAGATAATGAACAGCGACGCATGCCTCAAAGCACCTACCACAACTCCACCCGACCCGACAGCACCCGGTAGCGTCGCTGTGAATATCCGAAGAAGAATGGATCTTTACGCTAATCTGAGGCCGATCAAGACCTTCAAAGGTAGAGTAGGGCCGCTGGGCGAGGTGGACTTCCTGTGCGTGAGAGAGGCGACGGAGGGCCTATACATAGGTGCAGAGATCGCGCTGGACCAGGAGACGGCGATAGCTATCCGGAAGATAACGCGTAGGGGCTCTGAGAGGATTGCGCGAGTCGCTTTCAGAGAAGCGGTCAATCGCGGCTACCGCAGAGTCATAGCCATAACTAAGCGAAACATCCTGAGGCTGACCGACTCGGTCTTCTACAACAGCGTAGAGAGCGTCGCGAAGGAGTTTCCTGGAATAGAGCTGGAGGAATACTACATCGATAACATGGCTCAGCAGCTGGTGAAGAATCCTCAGCGATTCAACCAGACAGCTCTCCTCAGCACCAACCTTTTCATGGACGTCATCTCGGAGCTCTGCTCCTCCCTCATAGGCAACATAGGCCTAGTATACTCAGCCAACGTAGGCGACAGATACGCAATGTTCGAGCCCGCTCATGGCAGCGCGCCGAAGTATAAGGGTCTCTATAAAGTGAATCCGACGGCCACGATACTTTCAGCCGCCTGGATGCTGGACTATCTGGGCTTCCACCGGCACGCGAAGAGCATATTCAGCGCTGCTGAGAAGGTGATAGAGGAGGGGAGGACTGTGACATACGATCTTGACGGCAGCGCGAGCACACTTGAGATGGCTGACGCGATAGCGCGTGAGGCTGTGAAGATATACGACACACTCTAGGCTTAACCTTGCATGCCTCTGGCTGAGAGCCGCGATAAGAGCTCAGCCAGCCCACCCTCCCTCTCCAGCCTCGACACCCAGTCTATCTCCTCTCCAGCCAATCCTCCGCGAAGGGCCTTATACGTGAGCTCAACGACCTCGTCAACACTCCTATCAGTCGTGTCAAACTGGAAGACCTTGCCTCTGCCAAGCTTCCTCAACGCCTCCAGATACACAACTCCGAGGAGCTCGGCCTCAACATTCTCAAGCACCTTCTCCAGCCGATAGCCCCTCTCCTCCAGCTCAACAATAAGCCTCACAGGATTTCTCCTTAAAACCACGGCGCCTAGCAGAGAGACGCCGCGAGGCTTGAAGACTATGTGGGTGGCTATGACCGCGTCTTGGCCCTTCCTCCTAATCCAGGAGCCGGCCCTGGCCGAGAGCTTCGAGGCCTGGACCTCGAACTCCCCTGGGTCAGCCAGCTCTCTCACCTCAAGAACCGCAGCGCCCAGCCTAGACGCTAGAGCCGGAGCCACTGTGGACTTTCCGACGCCTGGTGTGCCGGCGACAAGATAGGCTCGGGGCATCAAACTTATCATGGGGCGCCTAAGATTTAATCTGGCTTGTCTGGAAGGCTGGTCGTCTCCTCTCCTAAGAATCTGGGGTCGGAGAGGCGGGTGGCTGCCGAGACCGCTTTACGTCTGTATGGTCTTAGCTCTGTGGAGCTGGAGCTTGAGGAGGACCCCGCCAAGTCCTACATCAATACTCTGCGGGGCCAGGTAGAGGCGCTTAGACTGGTCGAGACCCTTTCAAAAGACACGGAGCCCCATGTCCTCCGACTGCACGTCACGGGCCTCGACATATACTTCAACGACTATTACTTCTGCTTCGGCCTCGCATTCAAGAACGCCGCGGTCGTCTCAATATTCAGGCTGAGAGACTCCCAGCTCGGAAAATTCCTTTCCAGGCTCAGGAAGGAGGTAGGGCACGAGATAGGACACCTCCTCGGACTCAAACACTGCACCAACCCCCGATGCGTTATGTTCTTCAGCAACAGTATCCTCGACACGGATTTTAAGGGAGAGGAACCCTGCCCCAAATGCCGTCTCCAACTGGCTAGATCAGGGGAGCGGTAACGATTCAAGGTGGGCAGGCCTATTCTAGGGGGTGGCCCGTTACTGTGATGCTGTGGTTGTTCCCTGCGTCTCCTGATTCTCTGTCCTCGGAGCCTCGGCTCTCTGCTTCAGATACTCTTCTAGGTATTCTCTGGTCAGGACCTTTGCCTCGAGTAGGTTGACTATGGAGTTTGGGGAGGCCACGCCCGTCAGCCTCCCGATGTTTCCTTTTATCTGTCTCCATTTGAGGCTCGTGTTCCCCGTTTTAGACCTGTAAATCACGCCCAGGACATCTGCAACCTTGACGAACTTGATATCCCTGATCTTGGCCAGCTCTATCTTGCTGGCGGCCTCAACGTAGATCTCGCCCTTGTCCGGGTCCCTCTCCGGGAAAACAGTCGTATCCTTCAGATACCCCTTCGGAATCAGGCTGAGACAGGTGTTGTAGATGATGAACATTCTGAAGCGCTCTATTGCGGTCTTGACGTCGACCTCCATCTGTCCTCCTCCGAGTTATATAAGTGGAAGATGCAGCCCATAAACATTCGGTTTCCTCCTTTATTCTCCGAGGAGTTTTAGAGGAAAAGGAGCCAATACCCCCTCTTTTTGGGGACGTTGCGTATTACACTTTCAAGCCTCTGGGGATACTCTTTATTGTGGCTGGTCTTTTCTGATTAATCGGAGAGGTTGGCGAGGACTAGGGTTGGACAGATAGGCGCCGAGGCTAGGCCCACGCATATACGCGAGGTAATCCTCGAGAACTTCATGTCTCACGAGTATTCGAGGATTAAGCTCGAGCCGGGGCTCAACGTGATAACCGGGCCCAACGGCGCGGGCAAGTCATCCATTCTTCTAGGCTTGGCGGTTGCGCTGGGCCAGACTTATACCGAGAGGGGTCAGAGGCTGAGCGACCTCATTAGGAGAGGTAGGGATGCGGCCAGGCTGACCGTGGTCCTGGATAACTCCCCGATTGATGGTGAGAGGCCCCTCTCATCGGTCAAGTCTGAGGAGATAACTATTACGCGATACATAAAGAAGAGCGGAGAATACTGGCACTACGTCAATAACAGGTTCACTCCGAAGGCTGAGCTCGAGGAGCTTCTGAGGAGGCTGGGAATAAACCCTAACAACGCCCTAGTAATTATGCATCAAAACATGATTGAGAGCTTCGCGGCCCGCGACAACATGGAGAAGCTGAAGGCGATGGAGGATGCCGTAGGCCTCTCACACCTCAGGGAGAGGCTTCTCGAGGCTGAGAGTAGGCTGAACAACCTGAGGTCTGAGGAAGCTTCCGTGAAGCGTCTGCTCTCCGAGGCCGGCGAGGCGGTTGAGTATTGGAGGAGGGAGCTTCAGAAGCTTCAGCAGCTTAGGGAGCTTGAGGAGAGGAAGGGGTTGCTGGAGGTTGAATACGCGTGGAGCCTCGTCCACCAGGTTCGGAAGAGCCTTGAGAGGAGGAGGCTTGCCCTTGAGAGGATGCTGGTGGAGAAGGCGCGGCTTGAGGAGGAGGCAGCCGCCTATGGGGCTGAGGCCGGCGCTTTCAGGGATAGGATTCGGCAGAGGCTCTACGAGGCCGCTCAGCCGGGCGAGATATTGGAGCTGATAGAACGTCTCGTGAAGGTGGCTGTGGAGGAGGGTGTCAGGAGATTTAGGGTGTCGAGCCTTGAGAGGGAGGTGGCGGCGGCTCGGTCCGAGATTGACGGCCTTCTTAAGGAGTTGGAGGAGCGGAGGGCCGCGGCCTCTGAGAAGGGCGCTGAAGTGGAGACTGAGAGGGAGCCGTCCACCGTGCTCGAGGATTTGAGGCTGACTATGCTGGAGATTGCCTCGCTTGGAAAGGTTATCCCCGACGCCGAGACCATGTATTTCCTAGCTGACTCGAGATTCAGGGAAGTGGAGCTAAGGGCTAGACAGGTTGAGGAGAATGTAAAGAAGGCGATGGAGGAGGTCGAGAAGAGGAGGCAGATATGGAGGGACAAGCTCAAGGAGATTATAGACGATATTAATCCGGTGTATCAGAGGCTTCTCAGCTCTGTAGGTGGAAGAGGAGTCATCAGGATCAGAGGAATCGAGGACCCTGCGAGCGCAAGCCTCGAGCTGTTGGCAGGGTTCAGGGGCATGGAGCCCATGATGGTTGACGCCCATACGCACAGCGGCGGTGAGAGGGTTGTCGCGACGATTGCCTTTCTACTTGCACTCCAGAGCTACGTCCGCTCACCCATAAGAGCTGTGGACGAGTTCGACGTCCACCTAGACCCCCTGAACAGGGAGATGGTTACCCAGATACTTGTTGAGATAGCCAGATCCTATCCCTCGACGCAGTTCCTCTTCATCACCCCGGGTAGGCTCCCCATCACCGACGGCTTCAACCTCATCATAGTCCAGAACGTGGCCGGGTCCTCCTTCGTTACCACATCGGTGGAGAAGAGTGAGCAAGAGCATTAAAATTCCGAGGGAAGAGCTTCTAAGAATGATATCCATACTTGGAGAGATAGAGTCAAGAAGGCTTGACCCATTCAGCGTTGACGTCTCCTCACTTCTGGCGCGGCTGCGAGAGATTATCGAGAGGGAGAGGGACGTCGAGACCATCACGCTTGACGCCGAGACACTATACAGGGTCTCCATCGTGCTAGGCCTCCAGCAAAGATGGATCAGGGAGAGAGCCTCCTCCCTCTTCATAGACGCCGGCATGATCTATTCCAAGATACTGGGGTCGGATGCGAGGATGCTAGTGGCGGCTCTTCTCCAGGCTTGGAGACCGATAATTAGGCTTGAGCAAATCTCTATGGACCTGTTGTTGAGGGGTTATCAGCACTTCCTCTCAAGGCCCACCCGGGGAGTAGCTATGGCCGAAGAACTTAAACTCGCCGTGGAGAGGCCGGGGGTCTACACGGCTATTGAGAGCCAGATAAGTGAGGAGCTTAGGGGGCTGCTCGCGGAGCTCGCGTCGATCGACGGCTGGATTGATTATTGGGATTTTGTGAGGAGTAGGGGTGAGGGGGAGAAGGCTGCCCGAGCCTATCTGCTGAGCTACCTCATATCGAGGGGTGAGGTTGAGGTGAGAATAAACACGTTAAGCAGAGAGATCAAGATAAGGGCGGCCAAGGCTCCGTCTGAAGAGCCGAGGACCACCTCTCTAGCCATAACTGTAGGCAGGTGAAGAGTGTGGGCGCTGAGGAGCTGAGTAAGCTGGAGAAGAAGATGGCCCAGGCCGTAGCATTGATCCTCGCCTCGGGGCATAGGCTTCCAGGTGTTAGGGGTTGGGAGCTTAGGAGGAGGCTCGGGAAAAACTTCCCGAAGATAATCAACTCCCTCGACTCTAGGCTCAAGCAGATCGGGCTGAGGGTCAAGCTCGTCCCCGACCCGGACGCGGGGCCAGACGACCTAGACAGGGCCAGGTTCTACATAGTCCTCTCAGACCCGCTCACGCTCTCAGACATCCAGACGCTAGGCTACAGCCTCGACGAGCTCGCAATACTCTCTGCGACCTTGGCATATCTGCTCGCGAAGAATGGGAGCGCCTCCGAGAAAGAGGTCGTCGAGATGCTTGAAACTAAGTATCCCAGGTGGAGGGTTGAGGCTGCCTTGGAGAGGCTCGCAAGGAGGGGCTACTTGGCTAGGACCGAGGAGGGGGTGGTCTCGGTTGGGTGGAGGACGCTTGTGGAGGTTGATAGACAGGAGCTCCTCAAAGCTTTTGCTTCACTTAGCAGTAACGGAGAGTTAAGGCAGGCTCAGGAGAAGACCGGGCCAGAAGAGGGCGGTGAGCAAGCTAGCTGAACTCTTTTAGAAGGGCCTTCTTCTCGAGCTCTATAATCCTCTCTATCAGCTTGGGTGAGATTCGAGGCTCTTCGCTCAAAAGCTGCTCAGCCTCCTTGACGCTGACTCCGCGGGCTGAGAGAAGGAAGGCCGCAGTCTTTCCATACCTCTCGACCAAGGGGGCGGTTTTCTCAACCTCCCTCCAGTATCTTCTAGACTCGGCTGTCTTTCCACGCATAACGCGCTCAACCTCCTCGCGTCCGGCGGTCGCGACTATTCCTATGCGTTGGGAGGAGCAGGTCGGGCAGACAGGCTTACTATCGATCTCGCCCACCTCAACCGTCTCGAGATATTTACGGCAGTCTAGACATGCAAGCACCACCAGCTCACTGTTTATCCTAGCCCTGACAGCATTTACCAAGAGCCTGTGCATCCTCTCAGGCGTGTATGTCTCATACTCGTACTGGTACCTGTTGATTGTGAGGTAGGCCAGGGGGCTTGGCCTTTCAAGGCTGCACGTCTCCGCCCTAATCTCGCCACCAAGTATTTTCTCAAGGAGAGTCTTGGCCCCGTCCCAGTCGTAGTCTGTGAAGATGGTGAATCTTAGGGCCTCGAGATAGGCGGGTGTACCTCTTAGAGACTCGACAAGCATCTGAGCGCTAACGTCTAGGAGACTCACATCCTTACCCACGACACCCATCTTCCTGGCAACGTGGACCAGCCTTCTCCTGAAAACTCCTGAAGACTCGACAGCCCTCCTCAGCAGCTCCTCATCTCTTAGCTCCGGAAGGGCCTTAACTACATCGACTGCGTTAAGATTCCTAGACTTCAGGACTACCCTGTAGGGGTCTGACTGCGCTGAGACAGGCGCACCAATCCTCTCGGCGAGGTGGACCGTGAGTAGGCGTGCGAGTGTTCTGTTGATTCTGAGTCCGCCTGTCACATGGAGGACAACGTATTCACCTGCTTCTTCAACGACTATCTGCCTATCGGTGGGGACCGGGATGCTCGTGGCCATGTGCTTCTCAACCTCTCTGAGAGAGCGCCTCATGAAGGCTGATGACACGCCATACTCAGCCGCCAAGACCATGGACGCCTCCTCAGCTCCCACGCCGCTGGCCCTCAACTCGACGAACCTTCTCCTAATGGCGCCAACCTCCATGGCCACCTCGAGAGGTACTGGAATCTCGTCGCCAACCCATGATGGCACAGCTCCCTCACCCTCCTTCAGCCTAGCAACATAGATTCTTGTCCCCGAGAGGTTCAGTATCAGCCACGCCCTACCACCTAGAATAAACCGCGTTCCCACCTCGCCATACTCAGCGACGAAAGCCTCGTCCAGTATGCCGACGGGCTCGCCGGTCGCTTCCTCAACCACGAGATACTGCTTCTCCTCAGGGATCATGGAGAGGTTGTCGAAATAATATTCTATCAGTCTCCTCGCCCTTATTGGCTTCGCGACTACTCCATCCAGCACCCTCGCAATGCCTAGCGTTTCCATGTATCTTAGAAGTGAGTCGAGGTCGCTTTCCTCGAGTGTTGCAAAGTTGTAGGTGTTTCTGAGCAGGGCTGTAACCTCGTCCCGCATGATTCTGCCGTATTCGAGGAGGAGACCTGCCACTTGGTGCATCGCGACGTCCAGGCTGTTCTTCACCACCCTTACCGGCTCAAGCTCGCCGGACCTTGCACGCCGCGAGATTACAATAGCCTCCAGAGCGTCATCCGAGTCCATCACGAGGACCACTCCGCGAGCAACCCCGCCTATCCTGTGCCCGCTCCTCCCAACCCTTTGAATCAGCCTCGTCACCTCCCTAGGCGAGTTATACTGTATGCAGAGGTCTACTCGCCCCACATCAATACCCATCTCGAGACTCGACGTGCAAATCAATCCCTGCACCTCGCCATACTTCAGCTCTCTCTCAGCCCTAACCCTGTGGTCCCTCGAGAGGGAGCCGTGGTGAATCGAGACTGGGAGCGCCTCGTCCCATGCCTTGAACCTGTTCGCGAGAGCCTCAGCCAGTGGCCGCGTATTGGTGAATATCAGTGTGGAGGAGTGCCTCGAGACCAGCTCCAGTATTGTCCTCATTCTAGCCGCAACGTCTGGGGCGACGCCTATCGACTCGCCCATCTCGAAATCAGCTCGCTCCGGCTCGGGGAAGACTACATCAACCTCTAGCGCCCGCGGCATCTTGGTCTCCACAACCACAAATCTTCCAGCCGGCCCCACAAGGAACCTGGCAACCTCCTCGGGCTCGCCCACGGTGGCTGAGAGCCCCACCAGCTGGAACTGCCTCCCCGTTATCCGTCTGAGCCTCTGAAGAGCGACGGCAAGTTGGGCGCCTCTCTTATCCGTGGCCAGCTCGTGAACCTCGTCAACGACAACCCACCTGACATTGGAGAGGCTTCTCCTTACGACGCGGCCTATGAGTAGTGATTGGAGGGCCTCGGGAGTAGCTATCAGTATATGTGGGGGGCTTAGTGCCTGCATCCTCCTCTCGCGCTGAGACGTGTCGCCGTGTCTGACGGAGATTGAGATGTCGAGGCGGCGGGACCACCATTCAAGTCTGTCTAGCAGGTCTCTGTTGAGGGCTCGCAGGGGCGTGATATAGAGGGCTGAGACTGGCCGCACCTCGGGGTTTGTGAGAACCATGCTGAATATGGGGAGGAGCGCGGCCTCAGTCTTACCCGTACCCGTAGGCGAGACTATGAGAACATTCTCGCCGCTAATAATGTGAGGGAGCGCGCTTCTCTGAGTCTCCGCAAGGCCGCCGAACCTCTCCCTCACCGCCTCGAGAACCGGCCGGCAGAGAAGCTCCTCGCCCTCAGACAAACCCGCCACAAACTAGTCTTTGACCGAGCTCATAACCTATTCGTAATACTGTGCTGAGAGTAATTCGGGGGGCCTTGGCCTCTGAGGAGTGGGTTCTGAGATTCATCGGCTACTCGCTGATCGCCGCCGCATTAGCGCTGGTGGTGGTGTATCTTTCCATGGTATTCGAGCCGCCCAGCGAGGTTTGGCGGCCTCTCCAGACGAGACTACTCATCCTCGCCTCTGTCACGGGAATGGCTATCCTCATAGCTTGGCTTGGAGCCAACCTGTTCCCGCGCCGACCCCGCCGGGGCTAGGGCCTGACGCGTCTTCCACAGTTCGGGCAGAAAACAGCCTCCTCAGGCACAGGCTCTCCGCAGAAACCACATTTAACATATACGACCTCCTCGACAGCCACGGCCTCCTCTGCCTCTGCTCTTACGGTCTCGGCAGCCTCGGCCTCCTCAACCCTCTCCTCAGCCGCCTCCACACCGGCAACGGCTCCTGCACCCTCCTTAGGAGCCTCGGCCTCCGCTACTTCCCCTTGCTCAAGAGCAGCCTTTATAACCCCCTCCTCAGTCGGCGGAGAGGCGGCCAGCCCGACTAAGCCGGCGACAGGCGCCATCACAACCAGCAGCAAAATATATGTTAGAACTGGGTCCACCTGAAGGTTGGCTGAGACGAATCTGACCAGCCCGTCCCCGACCGGCTGAAATATTACCATGAGCCAGACGATAACTCCGGCGAGTGCTCCGGCTATAGACGATATCGAGGCAGGTGAGAAAGCTCTGCAGAGGACCCCTGGAACGAGGCCCAGCAGTATCAACCCTATAACGGTGGGCGGAAAGGCGAGGCTCAAGCCTATATACTGTAGGAGGGGGGCCAGAAGGGCCCCGCCAAACGACACGATAATGGACAAGGCTACACGTGTAGGTGCCACCATGAAGGCCTACCAGCGCTCCTCAAATCCATCTAGCATCGATAAATAAATTTGATTAGGTTGGTCGTAGAGCTCCTTTTAACGTCTTACACACCGATTCTTAAGGACTTCTACAACATAATCCCCAAGCATAGGTCATGGCTCAGAGCCCCTCATGCAGCCTCTCCAAGCATGGGAAAAGACACCCCTCCTCCTTCCCATGATGGGGGAACTGTGTTTCACTCCTTTTAGTTTTTTGGAGAGAGGATCAGCACAACATCTCCAACGTTTGTCCCCGTGGGTCCTGTGACTATGTGTCCGCCGACCTTTTTGAAGAATGTGTAGGAGTCGTTTGTCTCTAGGTAGTCTCGCGGGTTTAGGCCGAGGCTCCGGATTATGGCTAACTGTTCAGAGCAGGCGACACCTCCTGCGGCGTCTGTGGGCCCGTCCACACCGTCGGTTCCAAAAGAGGCCACGATGTTCCTGCAACCCTCCTTCAGCCTCGTTAGGGCCGCCAGAGCCAGCTCCTGATTCCTACCACCTCTCCCCCTTCCCCTCACGTTGACCGTCGACTCGCCTCCGAGAGCAAACAACTCTCCCGGCCGCCTCTCAAGCTCAAGCGCCATCGTGCCAAACAGCAGGCCCAGAGAAGACGCCTCACCCTCGAAGCACCTCGACAGAATCAGTCCCCTGTATCCCAGCCGAGAGCCCGCCTCAACAACGGCCTCCAGCGCGTCGCCCACAGAGCCTATCAAGACGTTTGTAACCCTCTCAAACAACGGGTCTCCTGGCTTGGGTGTCTCTTCCAACCGCCCAGCAACCCCCGCCTCTATCCTCTCCCTCACGGCCCTCGGAAGATCTGTCCACACGTTTCTACGGACTAGGACCTCGTAGGCGTCGCGGAAAGTGGAGGGGTCTGGCAGGGTCGGCCCCGAGCCAATGACCTCAAGCTTGTCTCCTGGCACGTCGGAGAGTATGAGGCTTAGCACCCTTGCAGGAGACATGGCCCTTGCTAGCTGGCCGCCCTTAACCGAGGAGAGATGTTTCCTGACGATGTTCAGCTCCTCGATCGTTGCGCCTGACGAGAGTAGAAGTCTCGTGGCCTCAGCCTTGTCACTTAGAGACACTCCCTCGGCGGGGGCTGGAAGAAGAGACGACGCGCCCCCTGAGACCAGAAAGATAATCAGGGTGTCCTTTGAAACGTCTTTCAGCATCTCAAGCAGAGCCTCAGATGCTCTGAGCCCAGACTCATCAGGTATGGGGTGGGACGACAGATAAACATGTAATGACCCGCCAATCATTGAGAGGTCGGAGCCCCGAGGCGCCACCACTACACACTTGTCCACCCTTCCTCCCAGAACGTCCATCAACCCCCGAGCCATCCCCGGAGCGGCCTTACCTACGGCGATAACCCACACGCTCCTAAACCCGCCTAAGTCCAGACTAAAGCCGTCTACAGCCAAGAGATTATTCTTCAAGACCACTTTGCGCCGAGTCAGGCTTCTAGGCTCGACGGCGGCCAAGCCGGCCTCTACAAGCCTTAGCAGGTCAACGGCTACTTGCTCCCGCTCCCTGAAGAGTCTCATTAACTCTGCAGAGTTTTTTACGAGCCCTTCCAAAGCCGCCAAGCCTCTTACTAGTTTAGGTTTTCAGATGGATTATAAAGACAATCTAGAAGAGCTGTCTCGTCTATGTCAGTATCTTGAGCAGATGTATGGGTTGCCTAATTATCATGTGGGGCCTGCTCGACAATATCTTCTCAAGGCTGCTCACACCACCCATAACGGAGACAGCCATCATCCCTATCGAACGCGCCGCGAGAACATCAACTACAGAGTCACCCACATGTATCCCCATGCTCAGCGGGATATTCGCCGCATACGCGGCCTTGACAAGCATCTCGGGGCTCGGCTTCATCTCCTCCACATCATTTCTGCTGACCACGCAGCCGAAATACTCCGCGATACCTGCGGTCTTAAGCGACAATATCGCGGCCTCCCTGGAGTTGTTAGTGGCTACAGCCATAACCACGCGTCTACGCTTAAGCTCCTCCAAGAGGTCAACGACCCCCTCTCTCGGATGGGCGTTTTCAGCGGCCTCCAGCTCCCTTCTAATATAGATGGAGTTCGCGGCCTCCTTAAGCTGCCTATACCTCTCGCGGTCACCATTAGCTACAAGCTCAATTATCTGGGGGATAGATAGCTCGCTTATAGACTCCGGGTTAACTGATGTGGTCTCCAGAAGCCACTTGAGAAACTCTTTCCTAGCCTCGCTTATCCAAGGCTCAGGAAATCTTATCAGGGTTCCGTCGAGGTCGAATATGACTCCAAGCCAAGGCATGCTAAAAAGAGTCGATAGTCTCCACGCTTTAATTTTGACGTCTACTGGCTCTTTAAAGTGAAGTAAAGTTTCCTGCCTACTCTCACCTTCGACACCAGTCCAAGAGCCACGAGCTGGTTTAAGTAGACACTCTCAAGCGGCCTCGAACGCCCAGTCTCGATCGAGACATCCAGAGCTGTAACACGGCCCCTGTTCCTCACCACTTGGTAGGTCTTGGCGAGGTGCGGCGCTAGCTGGACCTGCGTGACATCTCCTTGCCTCTGGACAGAGGTTGACTGAGAGATCTGATACAGCGGCTTTGCCTTGAAGTATTCTTCAAGTACCTTGTCCAGTTTTTCAACAAAAGCATCTATGATCCTGACGGCGTCCAGAGACAGACTATCAGTGGCCTTCGCCATCCCGACCCGCTCCTCCAAAACAGGCCTAGCGGACCCTTCAGGCGGTATCAAGACATACATGTAGAGCGGGACGTCTCTGCTGCTCGGAGGAGTGAAGCTAGACTTACAGCTTTTACAGGTTAAAAGAATTTGCGCGCTCTCAAACCTTGCACCACAGGACGGGCATGCCGACCCATCAACTCCAAAATACTGGACTAAGGTTTCGGCGCCGCATGACGGGCACTTCCCCCTCAGCTCTATTGATGGTGAGCCACAGTTTGGGCAGACCTTAATCACCTCTAGGAGCACCCGCTTGAAAACTCCCATAGACGTGAGGGTGTCCAAGATCCTGATCGTCTCCTCGCCCCTCGTCTTGAGAATCGCGTCCGCCTCCGGATAAGATATCTTGCCACTGCCGCCCCTATTCTCTATGCTCGGCCTGAAGGCTGTGATTCCGAGAGAGTTTAACATCCTCTTTATGAAGTCTGCGAGGGTGCTAATGTCTATCTCAGAGAGAAGCGGGGCGGCTTGCCTCTTTGAGTTAAGACTCATCACGCTCACCCTTTTATCTGTTAATCACCACCCAGTCCAAGAATCCTCTGAATATTTGTCTTGCTGATTAGCTGTTGCCCTTTTCACAAACAATATGTTGATTCCTCACTCACCCGGAAAATTTAGCCTCCTCGCCGCTCTAGACCGGCCAAAACAACAAGAAGCAAAACCATCACGACAGGGTAGAAAAGAAAGATATGGACCGTGATTACATTTCCCAGAGACTCCCAGGCATAGCCCCCAATCAATGTGAAGCAGATGGTTGCAGCCGAGATAAAGGACTGCTGCATCCCCCAGATGGCTCCCCTATGCGCGCTGCTAAGCGCTGCTGAAAGCCGCGAATTGAGACCTGGAATGACAAATATCGCTAATCCAGAATTAAGTAATAGGACTGCGAGCAGCTGTAAGAAGCTCGTCGCATGTGAGAGAAGTAGCAGAGCCGGTATCTTGATTAGGAGCTCGAGGGCTGAGAGATAGATCCAAAGAGTCCTTGACTCGGCTAGGCGGCCGCCTATCGGAGACAGCATCGAGTAGATAGCCGCCTCTAAAGAGAGAATGATGGAGAAGTCAACCTCTTTCAGCGAGACTATCTCTCTAGCCCAGAGCGGAAAGATAACAGAGTCCAAAACACTAGCCAACCCCATGTAGAGGCTTAGTAAGATAACCAGTAAGAGCACGACCCTCTGTCTCAGATATCCGTAGGCCTCCCTTAGGTATACCAGGACCGCTATTTCTTTCACGGCCCTTCTAGTCTCTCGAAGCCAGACTCTGGTGAAAGCGCCAAGTATCGCTACGACACCGACAGCTAATATGCTAAAACTGTAGCCAAATCTATCCACCAAGGAGCCAACTATCAGATAGCCGAGAATAGCGCTGATATTCATGATCGAATAGTAGATGCCAAAGGCTCTACCGTATTTAAGCGGCTCGACAACGTCACCAATGTATGCGAAGACTGCAGGGGCGATAAATGCGCCGGGCAGTAAGGAAAAGGTGAGCGGCAAGATTGCGTCGCTCCAAGACCTAGCTCCCGCGAGAACAATATACGACGCGCCCACTATAACCGGGCCCAGAATCATCGGCGCCTTCCTACCAACCAGGTCGCCTGCTAAGCCACCCACACTAAGCAACAAGGTATAAGCTATCCTTGAGAAAGCTAAGACAAACGCAACCTCTGAGATGCTGGCACCTATCTCGCGAAGAAAGTAAGGCAGAAACGGGCTGAAACCCAGCCCGAACATATTAATCAGCAAGAGGGAGAGCATTAGAATCCAGAAGTCGCGAGTGAGACCGAAGTTAAACCTGATTAACACCATATCCACAGTTTTCTAAGGCTGATGAGCGGGACACTTTAAAAAACTTTTACTAACAGACGTAATCGAGCCTTATAGTCTCTAAAACATACGTTCTTCGCACAAATATTGGTTTCCCAAAACAAAAATCCGTAAATTGGATACTGAGTACAACGTGATATGTGTCGGACTTGAAGTTAATCCGACGAACATTCTCCGCTAATTGACAGTTCTATGGCCAATGCCAATAAAACTTGAAAACCCCACTGTGAGCGAAAGTTTAAATAATACTGAAAAACGCTTTTCTAAACATTAGAAAGCAAAAATAGTCCGCCTCCTATTTTTCCTAATTCACAAATAATTTACGGAAAATTTGCTTTTAAGGAAAAGACTTATAACCAGTAGCAATGCTGCTAAGAGCGGTGATGGTCAGAATGGAGTGCCAGGGACCGCCAATCGGGAAGGACCCGTTCTAAGTTGGAATTTATTGACGGGCCAATTCGTGTAGTGTCATTGTTATTGTGTCGTCTAGTTTTGGTTTTAGCCATCCATATCCTTCTTTATACATCTCCATCGTCAATGAGAACGCAGTCGCGTCGTCCACAATCATGGATTCACAGCCTATATCATGCTCCATCAATAGTTTGGAAAGGTGTCTGACAGCAGATGTGAATTGTCTGTCAATTAGCATATAGACCATGCCTGTGCCGTCTTCTAGTATTTGATAGAATTTACAGAATGGTGACGTGGAAGTGATCCTAGAGAATTCGATGGCTTTTTGGGTGGTGAGTGGGTCTGTCTTGAGCCAGATACGCGAGAGATGAGGGGCGTCAACGCCCCTTGGGAACCAGCTTAACACATACCCCGCAATTAGTCCTTTCCGGACTACGTGCTCTTGGAAGTGATATCTTAGGAGCCTCGGGTCCCGATTGACAATCTCTGAGATTTTTGTTAGCGGTTTAAAGGCATCCGCCTGTAATTCAGTAATTATCGCGAGGTCCGAAGAATCCATCAGATAGTTGGTTGCTTCATCCCTCGAGGCCCTCTGCAGGACTACACCCTCGCTAGTGCGCGACTCCTCTTCATTGAGGCTCCATGTTCCTTTCTCGAAGTTGAAGAGGCGATAAGACACGTGCGGGTATCCTACTTCTTTAATCTCTTGGACCTCGTAATCCTTGGCTATTCCTTCGCTCGCCAGTCTCTCGAAGAATTCACTAAACTTGTTCGCCCATTTCGATGGCGGGTTTATTATGGCGATATAGTCGTTTTTGAAGGCGACTTTGCAATAGTATGATAGATACGAGCCTATCCCCAGTTCGTGTAATAGTTTTTGCGCTATCTTCATTCCATGCCTAGTGAATGAAATTTTCGCGTAAAGTCTTGTTAATCCTAACTTGTAGAAATTGGGCATCATTTGGACTGTGAATCCGAAGTCTCTGAGCTGCTTCTTCACCTTGTATCTTACGGTTTCGCGCGGTATTCCGGTGAGAATGGAGATGAGTGAGAGGTTTCGCGGCCCATAGGCCTTTAGGGCGTCTAAAAGTTTTATGAACTCTCCGTTGTGATTTACGCGTTTCTTATTTTTGGCCAAATCTTGGTTCTTGTTAGTCAAAGTTTGTCTGGCTATATCGTTCGCATGCCCACTATATAAACTTTTAAGATACAAACAGGTATCACGTTAAAAATATAGATTAACTGATCAACAAAATTTATAAATACGCGCGCGGTAGTATTCCCGTGGTCACATCCACGGCTACATGGACATCCGACCCAGGCGAGCACTACTGGTTAAAAAATGTGAAGTCTTCGTTCCGCATACCTGTTTACCTGCCTTCTCTCTGTGTTAGGCGCGGTAGGAGCATTGCTGAGGTGACGTCTGTTTCATCGGACTTAGCTGGACTAATTGTGCTGCTCTCGTCGATTGCTTCGAGGGGCTCGATCGAGTTCGTGAACGGCTCTATTGCAAGGGCTCCGGATGGCAAAGTCGTGGTCTCTCTGTTCGTCGACTACACGGACTCTGGCCTGAGCGCGGAGGGCCTGGCGAATAGTTTGGGTGGGATAGGGGTCGTTGAGGGCTTATCGGTGAATGGGTATCTCACCGGAGGCGTAACCATCAATAAACATCTCTTCCCATTATTGTTGGGCGGTAATAGGGCGGTGGCTTTCTCGGTCGAGGTTCTGGGCGGCATGATTGACCATTTGAGGGAGAGGCTGGGGGAGGCTGCAAACACTCTCCTCTATGACCTGGGTAGGCAATATGGTGTTCTGTTTACGAGGCAGGTTAGGGAAGAAACGGGCCTGACGTTTGATGAGCTTGCGCAGATTTCGTTGGCCGAGCTGCAGGCAGCTGGTTGGTGTGTTGTTGAGGGGTACTCGGGCGACCCGGTGAAGAGGTTCTGGAGGATCATTGTTAAGGACCTCTTTGAATGCGCTAAGCGGAGGAGCGGAAGTAATAATAGCCACTTTTTCAGAGGCGTGGTCTCTGGCATGCTGGGGGAGGCCTACGGCTCTCAGGATGTCTCGTGCATAGAGACGCTCTGCGCCGGCAACTCCACTAATTCTTGCGAGTTCGCGGCCTGGGTCTGAGTCCGCCTAGTGTGTGAGGTGGGGGGCCGACGGGTTTACCTCATCTAGCCTCCTTTATCCTTGTAGAGTTTTAGAGCCCATGGAAAGACCTCGGTCTCCTCGGCCCTAAAGTGTCTCTCGAGGATTTCTGCCAGCCTGCTCTTCATCTCGGCAAGCCTCTCGGGGGCCGTCTCGGCTATGGCCTGCATCTCAGATATTAGCTGATGTATCTCTCTGTGCTCTTGGAAGACCTGTATAGCTCGAGTCGCTCCCTCTCTTCCCAAGGAATCGATGAGGAGTTTCAAAACTGTTGCTTCTTCGTCGATTACATGCTGGTCGAGGTATGGCTTGAATCCCTTGAGCTCCTCCGCCGCCTCGGCGTGCTTGTCTCGCTCGAGGAGTGTGTGGAGCCTGGTGAGGCGTCCCCTGACCACCTCATGCTCCTCGACCAGGATTTTCAGAAGTTCTTCCAGCTTTAGTCTTCTCGGCCTCATGCTTTTTGAGTGTAGGTTGTCGAATATTTGGCTTGCTTTTTTTTGGGGTTTGGCCTAGGTGGTTGGAGATCTAGAGACCTCTTACGCTCTTCTTTACGGCTGTGGCGAATCAGGTTATCCAGAAATATCGGGGGATCATGTTTCTTGTGGTGTCTTGTCTCTAAGTCTGTCCCGTGTAAAGAGGGCTCTTGAGGACGCAGCCCCAGTCCTCTCCGCGGAGAGCTCTATCTTGGAGATTGATGCACGCGGCGCGGTAATTGTTGGCGATACTCACGGAGACCTGGAGACCACTGAGCGGGTATTGGACAGGATTTCCCGCGGCGTCATAGTGTTTCTAGGTGACTTTGTGGATAGAGGCCCCTATCAGCTGGAGAACATCGTGAGGCTTTTGGAGGCCAAGGCAGGGGAGCCGGGGAGGGTTTTCCTCGTCAGGGGGAACCACGAGTCGAGGGAGATGAACATGTATTACGGCTTCTATGACGTGGTTTCGCGCAGACTAGGCTCAGGCTTCTACGGGCTATTCGGCAGGCTCTACTCTACACTCCCCATAGGCGCGGTGTTCAGCCGCTCCACAATCCTCCTTCACGGCGGAGTCCCTGAGGGAGCCTCCTCCATAGGCGAGGTGGCTTCTCGGGGGAAGCAGGGGGAGGACGTCGAGGACCCCGTGGTCTTTCAGGCGCTCTGGAACGACCCTCGGGAGTGGGTTGAGGAGTTCGGGCCGAGCCCGCGGGGAGGGTTTGCGAGAGTCTTCGGCAGAAGGGCTCTTGAGAGGTTCTTGGAGGCTAGTGGGTGTGAGAGGCTTGTTAGAGCTCATGAACCTGTGGAGAATGGTGTTGAGGCGCTTTTCAGGGGAAGGCTCTACACGGTTTTCTCGTGCAGATTTTACGGTATTAGGCCGGCTGTCGTCGAGATAGGGGCGGGCGGGGTTAGTTTCAGCTACGTGGATGACTTGTAGGTTTGGTAGAGTGCTAAGGCTGAGAGCTTGATGGCTGACTGGATATATGGGTGGAGCATGGAGAAGACCCGCTGGCCTGTCAGGTAGGTCACGAGGCTCGACCTTATCTCCTCAACGCCTCCGCCCCCATTTATCAACCTCCTCGCAAGCTCGACGGACCCAACTATCACCTCTTCGTATTTCCCTTGGAGCTCGGGTGAGGGGAAGATCGGGCCGTAGTGCGGAGTTAGCAGGAGCCTTGGCTCCAGCTCAAAGATCTTCCCGATGCTCCTCAGGGCTTGGTCTAGGTCGTATTTCGGGGGGACGGTGTTGGGGATGAAGTATCCGGTGAACGGGTATCTAGATGGGACCGCGTCGCCCGTCGCTATGTATCCTTTCTCCACTATTTGGATTGAGAGGTGATGTGGCGCATGTCCATGGGTGTATATTGAGCGGATTGTCACGCCGCCCAGGTCTATCTCCTCACCGTCCTCCATGACTTGGGAGAGTGACTCGTCGAGAGGCTTCATGCCGCCCATAGCCGCTAATATGTGCTCTTCGTAGATTGACTTCACGCTCTCTAGCAGTCTCGAGGGGTTGATTAGATGGGGTAGGGCCCGCTCGTGGGCATAGACTCTTGAGCCCTTGAAGATGGAGGCTAACTCGCTCGTTGCGCCGCAGTGGTCTAGATGGGCGTGCGTGGGTATTATGTAGCGGAGGTTGCTCGCGACTCCTGACTCGACGATTGCTGACGCTACGCGTCTGGCCGACGATGCGTATCCGGTATCTATTATGGCTGAGTACTTCTCTCCTGCCACTATGTAGGCCGCGACAGTATTCGGATATCCGAGGCCGCCAGTCTCAACTATATAGACACCCCTTGAGAGAGCCGCCACGAGCATCCATGACATAGATTGTAGAGCCTTGTAGAATACCTTAATTTAATTGTTCATCATATAGGAGGCGTGCCTCTGATAGGAGTTGTGGGTTGTGGCAGAGTCGGTGTTTCAGCAGCGCTACACGTGCTTTTGAAGGAGCTGGGAGATATCGTCTTGATAGACATCATTCAGGGGCTGCCGCAGGGTGAGGCGCTCGACCTCTCGCACATGGCTTCGATACTCGGGATAGACGTCGAGGTTACGGGCTCGAACGACTACAGAGATATGGCGGGGGCTGATTTGGCCGTAATAACTGCGGGGATTGTTAGGCGGGCTGATATGACGAGACTCGACCTGCTCCAGAAAAACACATCCATAGTCTCGGATGTTGCGGAGAAGATCAGGGAGCACGCACCTAGCTCCAACGTTATAGTAGTCACCAACCCCCTCGACGCCATGACCTATGTGGCTCTAAGAAAGACGGGGTTTGAGAGGGAGAGAGTGGTAGGGTTCAGCGGCCTGCTAGACTTCGGGAGGTTCAGATACCTTGTCGCCAGGGAGCTAGGGGTCTCACGGAGCTCAGTCATCGGCCCAATAATCGGCGAGCACGGGGACAGCATGGTCCTTCTACCCCGCCTGACTCACGTGCTGGGAAAGCCACTAACCTCGCTACTCACAGCTGAGAAGACGTCTGAGCTGGTCGAAAAAACGAGGAGGGCTGGAGCCGAAGTTATCTCTCTCAAGGGATGGTCGGCGAGCCACGCGCCGGGAGCGGGGGTAGCTTTGATGGCTGAGGCCATAATAAAGGACACTAACGCTGTGATTCCCTCGTCCGTCTATCTGAGGGGGGAGTATGGTGTGGATGGCGTCTGCGTAGTGGTCCCTGTTGTTCTCGGCTCGAGCGGGGTCAGAGGGATAATTGTTCTTGATCTTGATGAGTCTGAGCGCCGCGAGTTCTTGAAGAGTGTGGAGACCGTGAGGCAGGCTCAGGAGACTGCTGAGAAGATGCTCCGTTAGCCCTAATCGGCATCAGAACTATCTTGTCGCCGAGCAGGCCAATCTTTACGTGATCTCCTATCCCGATTCCGAGCCTGTCAGCTAGGCGCGATGGGATTGTGACGCGTCTGCCCGAGATGACCTTCTGAACGACCTCGCTGTCCTGCTCTGGTTGAGCCTCAGGCTGCTGCTGGTGGGCTGGAGGCGCGGTAGCTGTTTGGGCTGGCGGCGGGTTGCTGAGCGCTGTGCTGGCTGGCTGTGCGGGAGGAGGAGGCGGCGGCGCTGCTACCGGCTGCTGGGCTGGGCTCTGCCTCCCCCTCCTTCTAAGCAGTATCCACGCAGCAACCCCTCCACCCAAGGCGACCAACCCCACTCCCTGCCCGACTGCCACGCTCCTGAAGAATCCGCTCTCACCCGTGACTTGGGCGAGCATGGCCTCTAAAACATCTCTCTGCCTCTCGAGCTCGGAGAGGGAGCCCTGCAGCTGGCCCACGGTCTTGACCGAGCTCTCGTAGGACGCCCTCAGCGATTCATGTCTGGACGCTAAGTCGTTGTAGAGGCTTGTGGTCGATGCCAAGTCTCTTGAGACTGCGTCGTAGTCTCTTCTGAGCTCCTCGTAGCTCTTCTGCAGGAGGGCGTAGCTGTCCATGAGGCTTTTATGTCTCTCTTGGAGGGCCGCGTCCTCTGTGAGCAACTTGTCGTATTTTCTCGATAGGTCGGCGAGCCGCGCCTCTAGGTCAGACTTGATGGCTTGGAGCTCGCTCACCTTTTTCTCCAGTTCCTCTCTTATCCGCGTCAGCTCCTCTATCTTAGCCTTCAAGGCGTCCTCTCTGGATGCAGCCTCGTCAAGCCTTGTCTTGAGAGACACGACCTCGGACCTCAGCTTCTCAACCTCGGACCTGAGCCGCGACAACTCTCTGTTGGCGTCGGCGAGCATGCTTGAAAGTCTCTCATAGGAGGTTCGCCTCACCGTGCTTAAATAGAACGTGTTGGTGAACTCGACCGGGGTGGTGTCTATGAGGTATTTGAGCGTCAGCCTGGCCTCGAGCCAGGGATCGACTGCGGTGGGTGAGGGGATGCAGAGGCCTATGTTTCTGAATAGGACAACACCTGGGGACGCCACGTCGACCGTGTTTATCAGCACGCTGTTGAAGAGCGTCTGACTGGCTGAGTCATAGAAGTATGTTATCTTGAGGTGGAGGTAAAGGTCGTCGAGAGCTGAGAGCGCCGTGACTTCTATCTGGAGGTTGAAGCAGGAGCCTATCTCGACTTCAGGCGGATATGTGAGTCTAACCTTAATCCTCGCATCCTCCACGCCGATGTTGTAGGCTGTGGCATATGCGTTGGGGAGCGACAGCGAGACTGCTATGAGGAGCGTTGTTAGGAGTATCTGAAGACGGGTTCCAGCCGAACTAGGCACATTTTTACTGGAGCGCGTAGAATATTTAAGCAAATGCCCGCGGAGCCGCTACACTAAACCTCCCTGCAGCACCGTAAAGGGGCCGTGGAGGCCGCTCAACTTCCCTTCAGCTCCCTCACCAGAATCCCTGCAGCCTCGAAAGAGGCCCGCTCCTGAGCCTCCCTGGTCTGCGCACCAATATGTGGTGTGGGTATGAGGTTGGGGATGCTGAGTAGCTCCAAGTCTTTCGGTGGCTCCTCGCTGAAGACGTCAAGTGCTGCCCCTGCTATCCATCCCTCCTTCAAGGCGTTCTTAAGCGCCTCCTGGTCTACTATGTGGCCCCTCGCCGTGTTGATTAGGTAGGCGGTCCTCTTCATGGCTCTCAGCTCCCGCTCGCCCAGCATGTTTCTCGTCTCACCTGTCAGGGGGGTATGCACCGAGACATAATCAGACTCCGAAAGTAGTTTTTCGAGGCTGACCTGCTCAGCCCCGTAGAGCCTCAGCTCCTCCTCCGGGAACTTGACTATGTCGTAAACTAGGATTCTCATCCCTATCGCGTGAGCTATCTTCGCGACCACATGCCCGATTCTGCCGAAACCTATGATCCCAAGCGTCTTGCCAGAGAGCTCCTGACCCATGAGGCCGTGCTTCAGCCACTCGCCACGGCATAGCGCGGAGGCGGCCTTGAAAACACCTCGCGAGAGGCTGATCATGAGGCCTATGACCAGCTCACCCACGGACTCGGCAACCGCGTCAGGAGTGTTGAAGACTTTAACCCCGAGCTTCTCGAACTCTTCGACAGCGATGTTATCCAAGCCCGCCCCAGCCCTAACTATGACTTTGAGACTACCTTTACCCTTGAGAGGCCTGACCCGCAGATTACCCCTAACTACTAAGGCGTCATAGTCGGTATAGACTTGGTCTAGCTCCTGCTGAGACATTGTAGGCCTATAGTCCACGTTTATGTCCCCCCTTAGGAGAGTTTTCAGGGCCGCGTCGTTGAAAGGGCATGCTACGAGGACCCTCGCCAACCCCCCGTCCAATACGTCTAAACTATGTGAGCCTCAATTTTATCGTATCATTAGTTTTGCGAAATAACGGTTTATTATTTGGTTTATAGCTATCGACGCCGAAGCAGTGACGCAGGCCGAGAAAAGACGGGATATATTGATGCTTCCAGGCCCAACCGATATTCCCTTAGAGGCTTACGAGGCCATGTCCCAGCCGCTTATAAACCACAGGGGGCAGAGGTTCCGCGAATTCCACGTAGCCCTCATAGAGAAGCTCAAGAAGGTCATAGGCACGAAGCAAGATGTCTTTCTACTGACCTGCTCGGGAACCGGGGGTGTAGAGGCCGCTCTCTCAAACACGATAAGAAGCGGAGACAAGGTCTTGGCGCTCGTCGGAGGCCAGTTCGGCGAAAGAATGGCCGAGGCCGCGCGATACTATTCCGATAACGTCGTCGTCGCGGAGGTTCCATGGAGAAGAGCGCCAACAGTCGAGGATGTGAGAAGAGGCATCCAAGAAAACGGTGACGTGGATGTCGTGTTGCTGGTTCATAACGAGACCTCTACCGGAGGACTGGCCCCAAACGTAGAGGAGATCGCGCGCGAGTGTAGGCGGGCAGACGCCCTGCTGGTCTTGGACGCGGTGACGTCGCTGGGTGGTGTGCCCCTGAAATTTGACGACGCGGGAATAGACTTGTTGTTGGCTGGCACTCAGAAGTGTCTCGCCGGGCCTCCGGGGCTGTCGCTCGTCGCCGTTTCAGAGAGGGCTTGGGAGAAGATTGAGTCCCTAAAGAAGAGGCCTGCTTACTTCGACTTGGTCGCTCATAGGGAGTTTATGTCGCGGGGTGAGACGCCTTTCACTCCAGCGATAAGCCTCTTTTATGGCCTTAACTCCTCTCTCGACAAGCTGCTCGAGATAGGCGTTGAGAATTGGATTGACAGGCACAGAAGGGGCGCCCAGGCCTTCTACAAGTCCTTAAGCGAGCTGGAACTCGAGATTTACCCGCTACCCCCCTACAGGTCTCCAACACTGATAGCTGTACAGCTTCCAGACCATATCCGCGATGCCGATGTAGCGAAAAAGATGGCGGAGAAGCATGGTGTCCACGTGGGTGTTGGTGTTTCTAAGCTGAAGGGTAGGATTATTCGCATAGGGAGCATGGGGCAGGTGACCGCGGAGAGGACGAAGACCACAATGAAGGCGCTCTGCAACGTGCTCAGCGAGTATGGAATGAAGCTGGACTACGAGGCCGTTGACGGCATAATTGATGAGAGCTTCTCCAGATAAGCTCTAACTCGTTCTCAGGACTTCCTCCACCCGCTTCGCAACATCACCAGGCGTTTCCGCGACCCTTACTCCGGCCTCCCTCAGCCTCGCCATCTTCGTTAAAGCATCACCCACGCCAAGCGAGATGATTGCCCCTGCGTGGCCCATTCTCTTACCCGGCGGCGCTGTCCGGCCCGCGATATAGGCGACGACGGGCTTCTCAAACTTCTCCCTCACAATGTATTCCGCAACTCTCTCCTCCGCGTCTCCGCCAATCTCGCCGATCAAGACCACACACCGAGTCATAGGGTCACGCCTCATCATCTCAAATACCTGGATGAAGCTTGTTCCCACCACAGCATCCCCTCCAATACCGAGACACGTGCTCTGACCTATGCCCCTCTCCGTGAGGGCCTGCGCAATCTCATATGTCAGCGTGCCGCTCCTAGAGACAACACCAACGGGGCCGGGGCTAAAGACCGCGCCAGGCATTATACCTACCTTGCACTCACCCGGAGTTATGATGCCCGGCGTGTTCGGCCCGATGATCCTAACACCCCTCAGCGAGGCATATCTTACCAACTGCATCGTCCAGTGAGTCGGGATTCCATCAGTTATGACGACTATGAGCTTAATCCCGGCGTCGATGGCCTCGTAGCAGGCGTCTACCGACTGCGCCGCAGGGACAAAGACGATAGACGTATTTATCTCCGGGTGCTCAGCGACTGCCTCCGCCACGGTGTCATAAACAGCAACGCCGTGAACCGTAGTTCCACCTTTTCCAGGCGTGACGCCCGCCACGATCTTAGTCCCATATCGCAGCATGGCCTCTGAGTGGAAGCTGCCCTGCCTCCCCGTTATTCCCTGAACCAAGACCCGCGTGTTGCGGTCTACCAGTATCGCCAATCCATTAGAGACTCACAGACAGACCATTTATTAAGTTACGGCCTATCTTAACAGGGCTTGAGGTCTAACCATCCTATCCGCGAACAGATACGTGAAGAGGAGGGAGGCGGCGAGGCAGAGGGCTATGGCTAGGTAGAGCCATTCTAGCGCCGGGGGAGGCATGACTGCGACGAGTGCTGGAAAGAAGATGGCCAAGAAGGTGTAGGGCTGGGACCAGCCATGCGTGAGAAGCGAGAAAGCTAGTGGGTGGAGAAGCGCCTGGTAAAGAAGCGTGAAGGCCCACCCATACCCAGTGCTGGGGAGCGAGGACAATAGCAGCAGCGCCAGCGACTGGTGGAGCATGCCTATGGTCAAGCTGAAAAGCATGATCAGGGGTGTTTGAGGCCCCAGATAGCTAGGCATAGTCAGGTAGAGCAATGCGTGGAAGACCATGAGTGGGAGAGAGGCGGTGGCGGCGAAGAAGGCCGCATAGTTGATGGATATGTAGTCTGCAGAGTCTGCCGGACGAATAAGCCAGAACAGTTTCCAGCCGCCGGTCAGAGCCGCGGTAGACCATGGGTAAAGCGTCATGGCTAGGAACTGATAGACCAGTATGAATAGGGGCTCAACCGCATCCCTTCCAACCATTCCACCAAGATGCAGGAGGAGAGGAACCACTGGAGCGGCAACCAAGGCCGCCACCCTGTAAAACGAGCTGAAGAATACTCTTAGCTCCAGCCCTATCAGGCCGGCTCACCTCCTAGAGACGCGTTTACCCTTAAGATAGTTCAGGAGCGCCACATGAGTCTCAACTCTTCTCACATCCAGCAACTTGACCCCCAGGCCGAGCGATAATAGGAGATCTAGGACGACAGGTAGGTCGGACTCAAAGTCTCTCAGCCAGACCTTTATCGAGCCGTCGCGAGAGACCGAGAATTTCTTAACCTGCGAAATCTTACCCAGATAATCCAAGGCCAACCGCGTGTTCATCGCCCGTAACACCAGGTAGTTCTCCGCACCTATAGTCCTTGAAAGCTCCTCAATCGGCCCCGCAGCAGCTATCCTGCCATCCTTCAAGATAATCAACCTATCCGTAAACTCAGCCTCCTCCACAGAGTCAACGGTGAGCGCGACGGCGCGCTCTTTAGAGGCGTATTCCCGTAGGAGCGTGGAGAGACCCAGACGGGCTAAGGGGCCTAGAATCCTAAGCGGATTAGCGAGGAGCAGCAACTCCGCGTCACGAATCATGACCAGAGCTACAGCAACCAAATGCCTGTCCTCGGCCGGGAGGCTTCCAATCCTCCTCTCCAGGATGTCCGACTTATCGAGACGCCTCAAAATATTTCTCATCCGCTCTACGGCCTCCTTCTGGCCAATACCGTGGATGGACCCTACTACTTGAGCAAGAGTCTTGGGGCTCGCATCTGGAGGGAGCCTAGCGTCGGACGGTAGATAGCCGATTCTTCCGAGAACCCCGCTTTTCTCCGCGTAAGGGTCGAGGCCGAAAACCCTCACAGCGCCGCCTGAAGGCCCACACACCCCAGCCAACAGGCCCAGTAGCGCATTTCCCTCCGGATACCCCAGGAGCGCCATAATCTCTCCCTTGAAGACCATGAGGCTTACGCCGCTAAGCACCTGCACCCCATCCTCTGCATAATCTACGCCGCTAACCTCCGCCGCAACTATACCGGCCAATCTCCTCAGAACACCTCCCTAAACGATTACATGGAGATAGATATAATTGAGGCCGAGGCCTAATACTAGCATAGTGGTGTCTCATGTTTTATGTCGACGAGGAGGGCCTGATATCCGTCTTCAGGCTCGTGGGGGGAGAAGAGGCTGAGGGGCTGGCTAGGCTCCTCCTAGCAAGGCCCGGGATGAGGGAGGACGAGATAGCGTCGGAGCTCCAGATGGATGTGAAGAGGGTTAGGAAGCTGCTTCACCAGCTCAGCGAGTTCTCACTGGTCGCCTACGATATAGTTATAGACAAGGAGTTGAACAAGAGGGTTTTCCGCTGGAGACTCCAGCCGGAGCAGGTGCAGGGGGTTGTCAAGACGCAGCTTAAGAGAATAGCTGAGCGGCTCCAGATGCTGAAAAAGCACTATGAGGCAAACCAGCTCTACTGGTGTGGACAGCAAGGATGCAGAAAATACACCTTCGACGAGGCCCTGGACAAGTTCTTTAAATGTCCAAGCTGCGGAGGAAAACTCATGGTATACGACGCCTCCGAGCTCATCAGCGTCGTCGACGAAAAACTCGCCGATATAAACAAGCTGCTAGAGTGACAGGGTTGGGTAAGATAGCTGTCCTAAGGCTGGGACATAGAGTCAAGAGAGACCAGAGAGTATCAAGCCACGTCGCCCTCACAGCAAGAGCATTAGGAGCCGACGAGGTTGTCTTCTCAGGCGAGTATGACCCGGGCCTCTTAGAAAGCGTCTCGAAGGTGGTCGAGAGGTGGGGCGGCAACTTCAAGGTTAGCTATACGCCGAGCTGGAGAACCTTCATAGCCGAGAGAAAAACGAGAGGCGAATACATAGTCCACCTCACAATGTACGGCATCGGCATCCAGGAGGTGGAGGAGGAGCTTAGAAGGGCCCACGAGGAGAGAGGGCTCGTATTGATAGTAGGCTCCAGCAAGGTGCCCATTGAGGTTTACGAGGAGGCAGACATAAATGTCGCAGTCACCCACCAGCCGCACAGTGAGATAGCCGCACTCGCAATAGCCCTAGACCGAATACACCAAGGGAAGGAACTAAACATAAACTACCCAGACGCAAAGATCACAATAAAGCCAAGCAGGCTCGGAAAGCTGAGAAAAAAAGGAAAGCCCGCGAGAAGAGATTAATTAAATCGCTAAGAGAGCAATGGCATGGGCAGGGGCCGTGGTCTAGCGGCCATGACGCCGCCCTTACACGGCGGAGGCCGCCGGTTCGAATCCGGCCGGCCCCAGGCCATTTATGGGGTTGGTGAAAGTTTTCACTGAGTATGGGAGCTGAGGTTAGGCTTAATTCGTGCTCTTATCTGCGGATATTCTTTGAAGTGCTCGAGGTCTTGGTTTATGGATTGTTGACGGGGGTCGTCGCGACGGCGGTAATGAGTCTCCCTCAGCTCTTCTTCTGGAGGCGGTGGTCGACTATAGGGATCCTTGAGTGGCATGAGAATCAGATGATTATGTCCAGAGCGACGGGGCGCAGCCCCGAGGATGTCTTGGCCTTGAGTTTTGTTCTCCACTTCGCTAACGGAGGAGTGGCTGCCGCGGCTTACGCCCTGATAGTAGCTATGCTACCACAGCTATATCTGCTCGACCCCTTAACACTCGGGACTGCGTTCGGTCTAATACTCTGGGCTCTGACACTCGCGCCGATACATAAGCCGATAACAGGCATCTCGCTGACGAGACATCCTTTGGGGTGGAGGCCCGTAGCCTTGAGCATTATACTCCACATAGTTTACGGCGTAGTGGTGGCCTTTCTGGTCAGCCTACTCTAATATAGGCCCTCCCTCTTCAGGAATAGCTTAACGCGCCTGACGAGCCTCCTGTAATTCTTCATGTTCTTCCAAATCCAAGAGTTGATACCGTTTATAGGTGTCGGCTCCGTCTCCAGAACCTCGATTATCTCCTCCGGTGTAAACGCTTTGACATAGTGTGCTGGGTCCTTGACTAATAGTATTCTACGGTATTCTATCTCATGGAGCCGCCTGATTGGTGTGCCCTCTGCGGAGTTGAGGGGCGAGAGGTGGTGCTCGATGTCGGTGAGGCTGATTGAGCTTTTGAACCCCCTCCCTACCCACTCCTCCACGCATGCGTTGAAGAAGCCGACCAAGTCTCTAATATAGGGTTTCCCACCGTTGTAATACATTAGAACGACGGGGTGGTTGAGCCAGCCCCTGCGCCCGTCGCTAATCAACCCCAGTTTTCGGAGTATCGTGTTCAAAACTTGCTTACATTCCACCCTCTGCTTTCCAAGCCTCCTATTGTCGAGGACCGCCGCTGACTTGGCCCAGTCCACGTATGGGCGGAAGACCTGCACTCCTTAAACCACTCCGCGGAGTAGCCAATAAATCTTGAGCGGAGATCGCTGGTTTCAGCTTTAACCGCTCTTTCTTATCGCCTTGAAGAAGATCGCGAGTGCTAGGGCCTGTGCCGCCGCCGAGTATGAGAGGAGGAGTGGGATTCCTAGGCCGAGGTCCACCATAAACCCGAATACCAAGCCGGCGGCCGCGCCCCCTCCACCCAATGAGAGGCCGTAGAGTGCGTATGAACTGCCTAAGCCGCTGCTCTTCGCTAGGTGAGCCACCATCGCCCTGTAAATCGATTCCTGCGAGCTTATCACGACTCCGAGGACCCCCGCGGAAATCATCAGGAGACTCACATTCTCACCTACGAGGAGGCAGGGAACAGCCGACAGGGCGATTGAAAATGCCAGGACGATCGGCCCAAGTCTGTCGAAGGCCCTTCCCAGGGCTGGGGCAACGGCGGCGTCCACTATCATCGCCACGGTGTATGCGGCTGGGACAAGCCAAGACCCGGCCCCAGCGGCCTGCGAGACCAAGTATAGGATTATTGGCAGGGGGAGGAGGCCTGCGGCGTTAAGCCCCACGACGAGTGAGAAGAGGTATACTTGTCTGGTCGGCCTAGCGTGGGACAGCCTCGCGGGTGGCTCAGAATATTCTGGGACCCTTAGGAGGACGATCAGCAAGAGGAGATAAGGGATTAGAAGGGATAGGAGGGCGAGCCCCGTATTCCGATAGAGGGCCAGGACTACTGCTGCGAGCAGGGGCCCCGCAGTGGCGCCAAACTGGTCGAGGAACTCGTGGAGCCCGAAGGCCGTTCCAAGACCCACACTCCCTCTCATTCTAGCCAGCATCGCATCCCTCGCAGGCGCCCTCAACCCTCGAAGCACGCGCTCAGCCAAGACTAGGAGCGCGAGTACAAGCCAGTCACGAGCGAAGGCCATCAAAGGCACAACGACCAGCCCCGCATACCCCGCCCTGATTATAGCGCTGAACCTCCCCGTCTTATCTGCCATCAGCCCGCCCAGCGGTCTCGCCAGCCAGCCCGCTAGCTCCGCGAAACCCAAAACACTCCCAACCAAGAGGGCGCTCATCCCCAGCTGCCGCATATAATCAGGTAGAACCGACCTCCCACCCTCGTAGACAAAATCCCCGAAAAGGCTTACAATCCCCAAAACTAAGACCACGCGAAGACCACTCGACAACGCTACCCTCCTTTAC
>Ga0209289_100011_pt1 | contig 138798 bp, 141 predicted proteins | sample GXS110809BmetaG_FD_184121 | JGI IMG/M metagenome (GOLD analysis project Ga0209289, IMG submission 184121) | Hot spring microbial communities from Gongxiaoshe hot spring, China to study Microbial Dark Matter (Phase II) - GXS 110809B (SPAdes)... ... | reverse complement strand
CCCAGGGGCGCCTGGCGCGCTTTTGCGCCCAATGTGGCTATTGCTTTCGCGCTGATGAGCAATTCTGTCCCCAGTGCGGTCGGCAGCGCGCTCTGTATAGCTAACAGCTACAGGGTTGCACACCCTAGGAAAAGCTATTAGAATAAAGCAGACTGCCTTTGGGATCACAGCCCCCGACGGGGGTCTTAAGCCGGGGTGGCGGAAGTGGCAGACGCAACGGACTTAAAATCCGTTGGAGGTGACCCCTCCGTGCGGGTTCGACTCCCGCCCCCGGCACTTGTTTCTACTGACATTTTTGCGCAGCGATCTCCGGATAGAAATCCCCTGCTCTATTATTAGCCACAACGTTGCGCCAGCAGACAAAGAGCCCCTCTAACGAATACAAGCGAATACCGTAGCGTCCATTGCCCATTACGATGTTATGAGCTAACCAGGCCCAGCTGGCAAAATCCAGCCAGATCCCGTCTTCTTGGTTATTAAGAATCTGCAAGTACTGAACGGTGACATGAGCGCTATCTTCAGCGAGGATACCCCCGCGATTATAAGAGATCACCGAATTCTCTAAGGTCACTTGACCTAGGCCCAGGGCGTGCAAGCCGTACTGACCATTCCCCGAGATTTGCACATCATGAATGGCAGCTTGACTGGAGCCGCTCACAATGATTCCATGGCGGAAGTTATAAATCCCTAGCCCTTTGACTGTGACGATGCTCTGCCCGGACACTGAGATGCCGTCGGCGCGGGTGCCTACAGCCCCTACAAAAATAGTCTGGTCTCTTCCGGCTCCCCAGAGTGTGAGGATCTTATCCTTGATAGAGACACCTTGGGTCCAGACCCCGGCAGTAAGACAGATCACCGACCCTGAGGAAGCCGCATCGAGAACGCTCTGCAGGGGCTGCCACGGGGAGACGGTCATCGAGCACAGGGGCTGGGCCATGCCGTAGGCTGCGATCGAAAAGATTAAGATTCCTATGGCCTTCAGAGATCTTGTGCGAATCATAATGCCGGCCCCTTTCTCGGGGATTAGTGTAGCGCTGATGGGGGATGGGAGGCAAATCCCACTTGCAAAGGTTTCTTGGGGGTATTATAATAATAGTGACATCGCGGGGTGGAGCAACAGGAAGCTCGTCGGGCTCATAACCCGGAGGTTGCTGGTTCGAATCCAGCCCCCGCAACCAGGTGCCGCCAGCCAAGGGCGGCACGTGTATTTTTTTGGGGTATAGTTGCCAAGCAAGCTCAGACGTGCTAGACTAATACGGAACGGCGGGGTAGCTCATCTGGCTAGAGCGGCCGTCTCATAAGCGGCAGGTAGAGGGTTCGAGTCCCTCCCCCGCCACCAGACTCCGTCTGGACAAGCTTCGCTTGACGTCCATCTTCGCCAGCCTGCGGCTGGCGAAGGTGTACAGTCCAGATGAAATCTGGTATGAGCGAACGAACCGTCGCGACCAATCGCAAAGCCCGCCACGAGTATCACATCGAAGAGACCATCGAAGCCGGGATTGAGCTGAAGGGCACCGAAGTAAAATCTATTCGTCGGGGCAGCGTCAGCTTGCAAGACGGCTTCGCGCTCATCCGCGACGGCGAGGTCTTTTTGATGAACGTCTATATTGCTCCATATCAAGAGGGCAATCGCTATAATCCTGATCCCTTGCGCAAGCGCAAGCTTTTACTGAAAAAGCAAGAGATCGTGCGCTTACAATCCAAGGTGAAAGAGAGGGGCTACACGCTCATCCCGTTGAGAATCTATTTTAAGAACAGCTGGGCCAAAGTCGAGCTGGCCCTCGCCAAGGGTCTGGCCAAGTACGACAAGCGCGAAAAGATCAAAAAGCGCGAAGAAGAGCGCGAGCTGCGCCGCACCTTAAAGGGCTCTTAGAGAAATTTAAATCCCCGCGGCGTATCCGTCGGCGCGCTTATCACTCCCCGCTATGTATGCTCCCGACGGCAGCTTCCAAATTATTTGCCCGCGCCCAAAGCGCCCACCCGGCTCGACGATCTTGACATCATGCCCCATCGCCTTCAAGCCGTCGATAATCTTTAGATCAGCGTCCGACTCGATCTCGATCTCTTTGGCTTTGATCCATTGCCAGCGCGGGGCATCTAGACTCGCCTGCGGGTTCATCTGATAGTCTATCGTGTTGACGATCACTTGAATATGCCCTTGGGGCTGCATGAAGCCTCCCATCACCCCAAAGGGCCCTACGGCTTTGCCGTCTTTGGTGAGAAACCCTGGGATGATCGTGTGATACGGGCGCTTGCCCGGCGCCAGACAGTTGGGGTGCTCTGGATCGAGCGTAAAGCACGCGCCCCGGTTCTGGAGCGCAATCCCTGTGCCGGGCACGACGATCCCAGAGCCAAAGCCCATATAATTAGACTGAATGAAGCTGACCATCATGCCGTCGACGTCGGCTGTGCAAAGATAGACCGTCCCGCCGGCGTAGGGGTCTCCCGCTACGGGATCGAGTGCGCGATCCGTGATGAGCGCGCAGCGCCGTCGCGCATACGCTTTGTCTAGAAGCTTCTCTGTGGGCACGGTGGCAAACTCCGGGTCAGCGATATAGCGCAGCCCGTCAGCGAGCGCGAGCTTGAGCGCTTCGATCTGAAGATGGAACGACTCTGCCGAATCTCTTGGGTGCTGCGCAAGATCAAAGCTCTCTAGGATATTCAGCCCAAGGAGCGCTACGAGCCCTTGGGTGTTTGGCGGGATCTCCCAGACGTCGTAGCCCCGATACGAAGTCTTTATGGGCTCGACCCACGTGCTCGTGTGCTCGCGCAAATCGTGCTCAGAGAGCAGGCCGCCGGTCTCTTGCGCAAAGCGCACAATCTGTTGGGCGAGCTCTCCTTGATAGAAGTCGTCGCAATGAGACTGCGCGAGCCGGCGGAGCGTCTGGGCGTGATCGGGACTAGCCCAAATCTCTCCGGCTTGGGGAGCGCGTCCGTTCCGCGTAAACGTCTCGTGCCAGCCGGCAAACTCTGGGCTCGTTAGTCGTGCATACGCTTGAGCAGCGTAGCCCCAATACTGCGCGACGATGGGCGCGACGGGATGGCCGCGCTCAGCGTAAAAGATCGCTGGTTCGAAGAGCTCGGCAAAGCGCAGTTTCCCAAAGCGTCTGTGTAAGTCTCGCCATACTGCTGGTGCTCCCGGAACGGTGACGGGCAGCCAACCGTGCGTGGGCATTATCTCGTGCCCTAATGCTTTGACAGCTTCGAGCGTAAGAGCTTTAGGAGCGCGCCCGGAGCCGTTCAGTCCATAAAGTCTCTCTCCGTCCCACACGAGCGCGAACGCGTCGCTCCCGATCCCATTCGAAGTTGGCTCGACGACCGTGAGCGTGATCGCTGTTGCGATCGCAGCGTCAACGGCGTTGCCGCCACGTCGGAGCATCTCGATGCCCGCTTGAACAGCTAACGGGTGACTTGTCGCGACGACGCCCTGGCGAGCGATCAGAGGGCTACGTCGAGAGCCATAAGAAAAATTCATAAAATCTCTCTAGAAGCGCCACACTATGAGGGGCAGGTCCAGCTTAGAGGGCTTGGTGTATATTGACGAACGCCTATGTTAAACCCTAGTGTTGCTCCTAAGCTCGAAGCCGCTGGGATCACTAAGAATATGGATGTCCCAATGAACACGTTGGCATCTACTTGCCCTTGAAGTAAGCTTAATGCATATAACAAGGGAGGTATGCTTACAGCTTCTCCCACTACAGCCCCTACAGCAGCAAGCCATAAGTTACCAGATACCTGGCTAAAGTATCCTATCAGAGCAACCCCTATTGTGGCTCCTATAGGCACACCGAGCGCATAGCCCCCTACCATATAAGGAATGACGTTAAGACCACAAAGATCAAGTTTAAAGCAAAACCGTTGCCCTTCACATGAAGATCCCTGGCGGCGTTTACATGCTTCTACGGCTGGAAGCCCTAAGTAGGAGCCGGCAAAGGCACCGATCAAGCCCCCACCTAGCGCACTGATAGAACCGACTATAAACTCTAGCACGACAGCGTCTTGAGACTGCCTTGGCTCTGCGTGCGCGCACGCTTCCACACCCCATAGCAGCACAGCTATAAGCACAAGATAACGCATAAGCCCTCTTAGGCTTATTTTAAAGAGAGCGTCTTACCCAAAGCAACTTGGATATTGCTTGACGTTTTCGAAGAGATTTGCTACACTCTAGGCACATTCCGCTCCCATCGTCTAGCGGCCTAGGACGCTGGTCTCTCAAGCCGGAAACAGGGGTTCGAATCCCCTTGGGAGCGTAGGGATCTCTTGACAGAACCCAGAGAATATGGTATCTTGGCGCACCTGAAGAGCAAGGGAGGAGGTCGCGTATCGCTGGACCGCATAGCCGTATTCGGAAGAACGAGGAGATTCGTGCTCGCGAAGTTCGTGTTATAGACGAAGACGGGAAACAGTTGGGGATCATGCCCCTGGCGGAAGCCCTCAAGATCGCCCGGAGTCGCAATCTCGATCTTGTCGAGGTTGCGCCACAAGCTACTCCGGTCGTGTGCAAGATCGTCGAGTTTGGGAAGTATCTCTACCGCCAGGAGAAGCGCGAAAAGAAGCGCGCCAAGGGGGGCAAGCTCAAGGAGATCCGGCTGACCACCCAGATCGAAAAGCACGACTTCGAGACGAAGCTGCGCCATATTCGTGAGTTCTTACAAGACGAGAACAAAGTTCGGGTGACGGTGATCTTTCGCGGCCGCGAGATCCAGCATATACATCGGGGCCGCGACTTGTTACAGCGCATCGTGGAGGGCGTTGCCGATGTGGGGAAGGTCGAGCAATGGCCCAAGGAGCGCGGCAAATCCCTGCAGATGCTCCTAGTGCCCGGCAAGAGCACGGTGACGACCATCCCCAAGGAGATTCTCTCAGAGCCGCTTTCAGGAGGATATAGCAATGCCGAAGAAGAAGACGCACAAAGGGATCGCCAAGCGCTTTAAAGTCACGCGTAAGGGCAAGGTCCTGGGCGCTACCTCGGGGTACCATCATAAATTAGTGAAACGAAGCGCAGCTCACAAGCGCCAGGCCCGCCGGGGCGTCCAGGTCCCGGAGACCTTAGCCAAAGAGTATATAAAACTGATCTCGAGCTAGAACGGAGGAGATATGCGTGTCAAGGGTGGTAACAAGAGGCTCTTGCGCCGGAAGAAGATCCTAGAGCTCGCCAAGGGCTTCAAGGGCAAGCGGCGCACCTGCTTCCGCATTGCTAAGGAGCGCGTGATGCACGCGCTGCGCAACGCGTATATCAGTAGAAAACTGCGCAAGCGTGACTTCCGTCGGCTTTGGAACATTCGTATTAACGCGGCAGCGCGGGCCCGCGGACTCCCATACTCCCGGTTCATAGGTGGGTTGGCGAAGGCGGGAGTTCAGCTCAATCGCAAGATGCTCGCGGAGATCGCCATCCACGACCCCAAGACGTTTGACTCGTTAGTAGAAACAGCGAAAACGCATCTGTAGTGCCGACAATCACGGTCTCTCAAAAAGAGCTCTATTTTGCGCAAGCGGGGCAAGGGCAACCAGCCTTGCTCTTTGTCCATGGGGCGGGGGGAGATCACACGATCTGGGGGGAGCAGCTTCGCGAGCTCGCGAAAGATTTTTCAGTCATTGCGCTCGATCTGAACGGGCACGGGCGCAGCCCCGCTCGTGAAGGCGACGGCTTGCAGACGTACGTCGAGGACGTGCTCGCCGTGCTCAACGCCTTTGCTCAGCCAACAGTTCTAGTCGGGCACTCTATGGGCGGGGCGATTGCGCTGTCGGTCGCGCTTCAGCCGCCTAAGAATCTCGTTGGGTTAGGCTTAGTGGGCACCGGCGCAAGGCTGAAAGTCCATCCTCAGATCTTAGAGCTGTGCCAGACCGATTTTGAAAAAGCCGTCGAGCTTGTCATAAGCTGGGCATTTGCGGAGCAAACCGACCCAGCTCTCAAAGACAAAGCACGTGAGCAGATGCGGCGCAACGGCCAAGCCGCACTGTATCGAGATTTTCTGAGCTGCTCGACGTTTGACGAGATGCATCGCTTAAGCGAGATCTCTGTGCCCACGATAGTTATTTGCGGGCGCGAGGACAAACTTACGCCTGTTAAGTATTCCGAGTATCTCCAGCAGAATATTCCCAATGCCCAGTTACAAATCATTGAGCGCGCCGGACACATGGTGATGGTGGAGCAGCCTGAAGCTGTCACTAGGGTTCTCAAGGAGTTCTGCGCGCGCTTGCTCTAAGTTTGGAGTCACTTTACAATAGCTCCATGAATTGGCCCAACGGGATCACACTGTTGCGCATCGCGCTCATCCCGGCGATCCTCTATTTTGTGCTCGTGCCCGGTTCCCACAGTCAGCTGATCGCCCTCGGGCTTTTTGCGATAGCAGCAGTGACCGACGCTATAGACGGGTATCTGGCGCGACGGCAACGAGATGAGACGAACCTGGGGAAATTTGCTGATCCCATCGCTGACAAGATCTTGGTTATCTCCGTGCTCTTGGCGTTCGTGCAGCTTCAAGAGATCTCTGCCGTGCCGGTGATTATTATCATTGCGCGAGAATTTTTAGTGACGGGACTACGCACGGTAATCGGCACTCAAGGGGTAGTGCTTGGGGCGAGCCTGTGGGGCAAGCTCAAGACGCTCTCGCAGATGGGGCTTGTCTTTGTGCTGCTCAGTCAAGGGGCGTTTCGCTGGGACGCTGACGGCGTCAAGGCTATTCTCATCCCCGTTGTGGTCGCCGTCACGGTGATCTCCGGGATAGAATACTTCTATCGCTTTCGCAAGCTCTTGGGGCGGATCTCGTAGACGCGCCAAGAGCCAGAAGGAAGCTATGGAAGGGAAAACATGGGTTGTTATATTTCTTGGGGCTCTTTTGCTGATCGTAGCTATTGATGTCAACAAAAGGTTCGAGACTAAAGCCAGCTCAGGTGTGTTCCACTCCCCAAATTTTACGATCACATATGAAAATATCCCCAAGCTGGCCATCCGACGCATGGCAGAAGGCATGGAAAGCGCTTACCAAAAGTTAGTGGTAAAACACGGTTTCCGGGATGGAATGCGCTCTTGGAATTGGAAATGGGAAAGTGATGTTGCTAAAAGTACCTCCTCTTGTTATAGAAGTATAGCGGCTCATGAATATTTTTCATAGTATTCAGCTGCTTGGGTATTCTTTGACCCTGGCTGATCGCTTCTTGCTTGAAGGCACTGCTATGTGGGTCATGAGAGAAGTCTTCCCACAAGATGTAGAGTGTTATATCTATCTACTAGGGGATTGGCTTGTGGGCGGAACAGATGTGAGCAGCTTGAAATTACTTTATCCTGGCCATCAAGCCGGGCTCTTCTGGAACTTCATATCTGATCGCTACGGAGTGGCCCAACTAATCCGACAATTATTTGAGCACCCTGACATCCGTCTTGGTGTAGACTGGCCCAAGGTTCTCAGCCAGCTAAAAGGAAAATCTTTTCTGGACTTGTGGGCTGAATTCGCAGTTGCACTGGCTGCTCGGCAAGTCCCAGACGCGAAATGGCTCTATCCGCAAGCTGAGCGAAAACCCCCTATGTGCCCGTGCCGGTCTTCGTCGGCGAATGGACGGGCCAAACTTTGGTTATCGAGCAGATGTAGTTGGGAGAACCCATACCCTAGTTCATCAAAGATAAAAGTTGGCGCGCCGTTGACCGTACTCCATCCCTATGGCATACATTTCGTGCGCCTCGTGCCCAAATCCAAAAGCCCATTTGTATTACAATTTCAAGGAGACCCCGACACCGATTTTCGAGTACATCTTGTTGCTTTAGAATCATCAGGCACCTATGAGGTCTTCTCTATAGACGGGGAATGCGGAATTGCGAGACCGTTGAATTATAAACTTTTCCAAGTAGTAGTCACGCGCGGTGAAAGCGGTTCAGGCAGATATGAAGTCGGCCTTCAACAGCCGCGGACTACTGATTTTTCTATGTGCTCCCCAAGGGCAGCTCCCCGATGAGCGCGCTGACCTGCCTCGCGCGAAATGTCTTATTATAAGAGCATTCTCTCGTCAAGGAGGGGCATACTATCCCCAGTGCGATTTGCCTTCGAGGGGGGGAAAGCTTTAGAATATGAGCATTCAAGAACCGGCTTGACGCCCCTCATCGGACCCTGAGGGCTGTTGAGCGGTTCACAACAGAACTTTCAATAAGGGGGGTATTCTCCATGAACAAGGCGGAGTTGTCGGAATTGGTAGCCAAGCAGACGGGTCTGAGCAAGAAGGCGGCCAAAGAGGCCGTGGACACGCTGTTCAGCACCATCGCCAAGATGATCTGCGATGGGGAGCCGGTGCGGATCACGGGCTTTGGTACCTTTGAAGCTCGTCCACGCAAGAGCTCCATGCGCATCAACCCGCAGACGCGGCAGCGCATCATGGTCGCATCGAAAGCCGTACCCAGCTCCGCGCCGGGCGCGAGCTGAAAGAGATGGTGCGCAAGAAGCTCAAGGTCGTGGAGGTCGGTGGCAAGCTCTCTGTCAAGCGCGGCTAAGCCTAAAGAACATAGGGGGGGATTAACCATATCCCCCCCTATTTAGCTCTTAAGGAGCTTCGACAGGCTTGCCCTGGAGCATGAGGGCGCGCACGAGGTCCGCTTCGGTGATCCATTTCTTGGCAAGCAAGATCTCCCCAAGCGGTCGTGAGCCCCCTTCCTTCTTTTGAATCTCTAGGGCTTGGTTCAGCTTTTCTGGCGTGAGCTTTCCTAAATCGCACAGGATTTCCCCAAGGCGCTTGTTGCGCTCAAAGTACTGCTCGACAATCGAGAGGATGACCGCGCTCTTGCTGCGACGCTCCCGTTCGGCCTTCGCCTCGATTTGCTTGATAAGCGGGATATCCTCTTTGGTGTAATAGATAGTAATTTGCATGATTGAACCCCCTTTTTGTGTTCCTCATATAGGATTGTTCTTGATATGTAATATACCCGAACGTAAGAGCCTTGTCAAGACCAGAGCACAAGAGGGGTTACAGCCCTCCGAAGAAGAAGCGCAGCTCGATGCCAAAGCGCCACTCTAGCCCTGAGCCTCCAAGACAGTCCGGCCCAAAACAGATCTCGGTGAACGCGCGGAAGAACGCGAGCTCGAAGAGTGACTGGAAGACTTGCTTGCGGAAGGAGAACGCCCCGCCTCCACCCCCCGGCGGAAGCGGATCGGCCAAGAGCGTGAGGCTACGCCACTGGAAGAAGCTCCAGCGCAAGTAGAGCTCAATGGGCAGGAACGTCAAGTAGACCGTAGGCGGGACGAACTCGAACGTCGAGCTGACTGTCAGGCGCAAGTAGAGGTCAGCTGCCGGAACGTTTGCCTTCACGGCGGTCGCAGGGATGAGCTTGTTCAGCCCGCTTGGCGTAAAGAGCGTCATCACGCTCAGCGAAGCAATATCGAGAGCATAAAACTCCGCGGCGACGATCTCTTCGGTGAAGACGAACGGCGTGGTGACGACGCGATCCGGCTCGCGCTCGCTGAAGGTGTCGAGCTTCACGATTCTAGGCTCAAAACCGAAGGGCTCGTTCACGATGGGCAATTGATCTAGATCTAAGTCTTCGACGACTCGCTCGACACCAAACCCAGTATAGCTAGCGATGGTGAACCATAACGTCTTAAGGGCAGCTTCGATGACCAGACCCACTGCTAGAGAGGGGCTCTGGTTCTCTAAGATCAGCTCGACGCCCATAGAAACCCCATACAAACTGAGCGCCGCGACCAGCTCGTTTCTGGCAAACGTAAACCCATTGACGAACGTCAAGCGATTGCGTGCCGCAAGGGGATTGATCTCCACAGAGGCGATGAACTTCTGCCACCGTAGCAGACTAATATCGAACTTTGTGTCGGTGGCAAAAGCGGCTTCGGCGACGCTGATGCGCGAAAGAACACGAAACTCCGCATTGAGGAAGTACGGGGCGACGTTGTTGAAGCTCAGCTCACTAATGAAACGCCCCAGCACAGACTGGGCAAACGTTATATGTCCCAAGGAAGCGATGAGAACGAGAACACACACCACACCAACGATGCTGCGCCGTATCTGGTTCATACTGCATAAACTCTAGCTAGGCTCCAACAGGCTGCCAAGGAAGCCTGTGCAGAGCGCATCTGGCTTCGGTCTGACAGGAGAGTGACGCTTGTCTCAGTCTAACAATGGCTGTAAGACGTCCTCTAGTGTGGGGTGGCCTATCTCTTGGAGTTCGTAGAACACGCGTGTTGTTGGCACATCAAATTTTATGAGTCTCTTCAGGTCAATCGGTGTGCCAATAATGACGGCGTCGCAGTCGGTGCGCTTGATCGTCTTGGCGAGATCTCTGATCTGTTCTTCGCCGTAGCCCATCGCTGGGAGCAACTTCCCAATATGAGGGTACTTCTTAAATGTTTCAGCGATGGAGTTGACGGCATAAGGGCGCGGGTCGACGAGCTCTTTCGCGCCATACTTTTCGGCGGCGAGCGTCGCCGCGCCATAGGCCATCTCACCGTGGGTGAGCGTCGGCCCGTCTTCGATAGCTAAGACGCGCTTGCCCTCGATCACCGACGGATCTTCCACAAAGAGCGGCGAAGCCGCTTCGATGATCTTCGCTGTGGGATTGAATCTTCTGATGTTCTCGCGCACGCGCTCCACTTGAGCTCGGGAGGCCGTATCGACTTTGTTAATGACCACTACGTCAGCGAGCAAGAGATTGATATGCCCTGGGAAATAGGTCACTTCGTGTCCAGCACGCAGCGGGTCAGCGACGACAATATTTATATCCGGGACGAAGAACGAAAAATCGTTGTTCCCGCCATCCCAGATGATAACGTCGGCTTCGCGCTCGGCCATGCGCAGGATCTTTTCGTAATCGACCCCGGCGTAGACGACCGTGCCGCGCTCTAGATGAGGTTCGTACTCCTCGCGCTCCTCGATAGTACACTCGTATCTGTCTAGGTCTTTGAAGCTCGCGAAGCGTTGGCACTCTTGTTTCACGAGATCGCCGTAGGGCATGGGATGGCGCACGACGACGACGCGCTTGCCGTGCTTGCGCAAGATATCAGTAACGCGCCGGGTCGTCTGGCTCTTGCCGGAGCCGGTGCGCACTGCTGTTACCGAAATAACGGGCTTTTTTGATTTGAGCTGAGTCGATTTAGGGCCAAGGAGCATAAAGTCTGCGCCCGCGGCCATGGCCCAGCTCGCCCGCTCCATGACGTACTGATGAGAGACATCACTATACGAGAAGACGACCAGATCGACGTCGTGTTTGGCGATCAAGTCGACCAAATCTTCTTCGGACTCAATGGGGATACCCTTGGGGTAGAGCTTGCCCGCAAGCTTAGCGGGGTAGCGACGGCCATCGATATCTGGGATTTGTGTTGCTGTGAAGGCAATGACTTTATAGTTTGGGTTATCGCGGAAGTAGACGTTGAAGTTGTGAAAATCGCGCCCAGCGGCGCCCATAATGATGACGCGCTTCATGAGGATCACTCCTTGGCTATTCGGCTAGCGTTTGACGTAGACGGTCAACACTGAAATGAGCCTTGCAATCTTATCAAATCAAGGGCGATCTGTCAATGAGACGCGCGATTTGCAAAGCGCCGTGAGATAATTTATCCTTGGCCGTGCTATGGATCTTCACAACAGGGTCGCGTTAGTAACCGGTTCCAGTCGAGGGATCGGGCGCGCTATCGCGTTAGAGCTAGGTCGTCGCGGTGCTGATATAGTTATTCATCACCGGCGCAATAGCACGCGCGCCCAGGCCGAAGCTGTCGCCCAAGAACTCCGAAGTCTTGGGCGACGCACTCTCGTTATCAAAGCCGACGTGGCCGACCCTAGCGACGTCGCTCGGATGTTCTCAGTCATTCAGAGTGCCTTCGGCAAGCTGGATATCTTGGTCAATAACGCAGCATCAGCCGTCTTTCGTCCCTTATTACAGTTGGAAGAGAAGCACTGGGAGCATGTCTGGGACGTCAATGTAAGGGCAATCACTCTGTGTATCAAACACGCTGTCCCCTTGATGAGCCGGGGCGTGATCGTGAATATCACGAGCTTGGGAAGTATGAGATATCTGCCCAACTATGGGGCGCTCGGCGCAGCCAAAGCGGCTATTGAGTCGCTCACGCGCAGCTATGCCGTCGAGCTTGCCCCAGCAATTAGAGTGAATGCCGTCTGTGGAGGGCTTGTGGACGAGACGGGTTTTAGTGAGATGATGCCCCTAGACGTCAAAGAGCGCGTCATACAGCTCACTCCCGCGGGACGGCTGGCCAAACCGGAAGATATCGCGAAAGTCGTCGCGTTTCTCTGCAGTGACGACGCTGAGATGATCCGTGGACAGAGCATTATCATTGACGGTGGCATAGCGCTGGGACTCCTGACGTGAACGTCGTAACGAACGCCAAGACCCTCAAGGATTTAGAGTACGATAAGCTCAAAGAACTCTTAAAGAGCTTTGCGTGCTCGGAGCTGGGACGCGAGCTCATACACAATCTGCGTCCCTCGGCTGATTTACAAGCGATTCAACGCGAGTTAGATCGTGTCGAAGAGTTGCGCACAGCCTTGCTTGAGAGAGATCTCGCCGTTGGGGCTTTTGAGGATATCCGCCCCTTGCTCCAGCGAGCGCATCAGACAACAGCGTTGAGTGGCGCGGAGTTTCTCGCTGTTGCGAAAGCGCTCTTTCAGATGCGGCAGCTGCGCGAGCGACTCTTAAAGCTTGAGCGTTTTCCTAATCTACGCGAGCTGGGCGAGCGCATTCACGTCTTCCGCGAGCTAGAAGAGAATATCTCTCGGGTCTTTGACGACAAGGGCGAGATACGCCCCACGGCCTCGCCGCGCCTGCGCGAACTCACCGCACAAAAGCGTATCGTAGAAGAACGCGTGCAGCGCTATCTTCAAGCGCTCATTCAATCAGGGCAGCTTGCTGGAGTCCTGCAAGATACCGTGATCACGCGGCGCTCTGGGCGCTTCGTTATCCCCATCAAAAGCAGCGCGCGCCATGAGCTCGATGTGGTGGTCCATGACAGCTCCGATTCAGGCCAGACGCTCTACGTCGAGCCGACCTCGATTGTCCACGAAAACAACGAGATTCGCGAGCTCGAGGGAGAGATCCGGGAGGAGCAGCTGCGCATCTTGCGCGAGCTCACGACAAAGCTCCAGGCCGAGACCCGCAAGATCACAGAGACTCTCAGAGCGTTCGCATACTTTGATATGCTCTACGCCAAGGCGCAGTTTGCGATTCACTTGCGCTGCAATCGTCCGCGACTCACGACTGACGGAGAGCTTCATCTCATAGAAGCTCGGCACCCCTTGCTCGATCAGACGACCGTCGTGCCCATTGATATCCGTCTGGGAGCCCCTTTCCAGGGGATGGTCATCACTGGGCCCAACACCGGAGGCAAGACCGTCTCGCTCAAAACTATCGGGCTCTTGACACTTATGACCCAATCAGGTATACCCATCCCCGCTGCTCCTGACAGCACTGTTGTGCTCTTTCAAAAAGTCTTCTCTGACATCGGCGACGAGCAGTCTATTCAACAGAATCTGAGCACATTTTCAGCGCACATGAAGAATCTCATCGGGGTTTTGCAACACGCTGGTTCTCAGACGCTTGTGCTCATCGACGAGCTGGGCGCTGGCACTGACCCTACTGAAGGTGCAGCACTAGGGATCGCACTGCTTCAGGCATTGCTCGACTGTGGCGCCACCGTGATCGTCACCACGCATTTTAGCACGATCAAGCACTTTGCCTATCAGCATCCCAAGCTCAAGACTTGTTCTGTTGCGTTTGACGTCGAGACGCTAGCGCCGACCTACAAGATCGTTGAAGGCGTGGGCTCCAGCAATGCGTTTGTCATCGCGGAGCGTTTAGGGTTGCCTCCCCATGTTATCGCGATGGCGAAGAGGCACTTGACGGAAGGGCAAGTGCGAGTCGAAGATATTATTCAAAAGCTCCAAGAGGAGCGGAACGAGCTCGCACGTGAACGTTTGGCTGTGAGCCAACGCGCTCGCGAGATAGAAGCTCTCAAGGCTGAATATCTCGCTAAGCTCGACGAGCTGCGCCACCGCAAAACAGAAGCCCTCACTGAAGAGTTGCGTCGTCTGGAGCAGTTGTTGAAGCAAGCTCGAGGAGCTCTCGAAGAGGCCCTGCACGAGGCCAAGCAGCGCGCAGGCGAAGAGCGCTTGCGAGAGAGACTCAAAGAAGTGCAAGAGCTCGGAGGTCGTCTCGCTGAGGCAGCGCAGCAGCTCCGCCAAGAACCCGCGGAAGTCCCTATCCCATTAGAACAGCTTCGGGAAGGACTGGCTGTGCAGTTTCGTGGCTCTAAGAAAGTCGGTACTATTCGAAAGATTGTCAACCCCGAGCGCATCGAGGTCGACGTGGGTGGGCTGCGCCTGTGGGCGAAGCTCTCTGATTTAGTGCAGCCTTCAGGGACAAGGCTGAGCGAGGCGGAGCGGCGCAAGAGCTCCGTTTATGTCGATACAGTTTCTGCCCCGGCTCCTCAGTTGGAGCTCAACGTGCGGGGCATGACCGTCAGTGAAGCCCTGCGAGAGCTCGATCTCTACTTGGATCGCTTAGTATTAGCAGGGCTGACGCGAGGGTATATTGTTCATGGGAAGGGGACAGGGGTCTTGCGCCGTGAGATTAGAAAGCACTTAGCAACATTGCCTATTGTGAAAAGCTTTGAATCAGCTCCGCCAAACCAAGGTGGCGACGGTGTAACGATTGTAGAACTTGCGAGCTGAAGCAGGGTGGTGCGTGGTTGGAAAGATCAACCCGAGCTTGGGCCGGCCGTGGTGCAGATACAAGGCAACGAGATCGTTGGGAATAGGCGCGGGCTTCAGGAAGTGACGTAGAGACTTATGCGGGTCGGCATCGGCGTAGATTTTCACAAGTTCTCTGTGGGGCGCAAGCTCATCTTGGGCGGCATAGAGATCCCCTATGAGCTAGGGCTGGCCGGACACTCCGACGCTGATGTGTTACTCCACGCGATCTGCGACGCCCTGCTTGGCGCAGCCGCGCTCGGCGATATCGGAGCACACTTCCCCGACACCGACCCGCGCTATAGAGATATCTCGAGTATCGCGCTCTTGGCCGAGACCCACAAAAAGATTGGAAAAGCGGGCTTCGCTATCGAAAATATTGACGCGACGGTGATTGCTCAAGAACCCAAGATCGCTCCGTATATCGCAGCGATGCGCGACAAGATCGCACAGACTTTAGATCTTTCTCTCTCTCAGATCAATATCAAAGCGACGACGCCGGAGGGGCTGGGCGCCTTAGGGCGCCGCGAGGGAATCGCCGTCTGGGCCGTGGCACTGCTCACTTCCCGAAGAAGCGCATAATATCGTTATACGTCACTAAGAGGATGAGACCGATTAGCACGAGAAAGCCAATGTAGTGGATCAGCCCTTCTTTCTCAGGAGGGATGGGCTTTCGGCGAATCATCTCGATCAGGAGAAAGACGATTCTGCTGCCGTCGAGCGCCGGGAAGGGCAGGAGATTGAACAGCCCTAAATTTAGGCTTATAACGGCTATCACGGGTAGCAATACGATTAAACCAGCCTCTACCGCTTCACGTAAGATTTGTCCGATTCCTATAGGACCAGATATCCCTTCGCTCGCTTTTTTCGCAGCCTGAAGGTCCCCAGAAATCAAGTTCAAAATCAATCCTTCAAGGAATTTAATAATACCTGCTACCAATCCTAAAGAACGTTGCAATGCCAATACAGTAGCATCCCATATCGCGGGTTTACGTAGCCACAACTCTGGCTCTATTTTTTGTGCTGGCCATATTTCCTCTGGAGTATATCCGGCTACCCTAAACTCTGGTAGATGTATGATTTGTCCTCTACGCTCAATTACTAGAGTGACGCTCTCGCTGTTTATTACTAGGTCGTACACTTGCCAGAAACTGTGTACTGGTATCCCATTTACTGAAATCACTCGATCTCCCGCTTGTAATCCTTGACGTGCCAAAAACGTATCAGGCGATAGCTTAGCAATACGGTTAGTAGTTGAAATGATTCCGCCTAAAGCAGCCATAAGTATAGTGTTGAACTGAATTCTTGGTCTCAAGTTAATACCAATCATATAGCGTTTTTCTTGCTCTGACCAAAAAGGTGTAATAGCTATATCCAGCAGTCTTTCACCGCGGCGGACTTGTACATGAATGGGCTGACCCTTCGAATTATTAATAACTTCCAGAAGCTGAGCGATGGAGTATACGGGTCTAGCATTCATACTTTCAATTTTGTCACCAACTTGAAGAACACCTAATGATGGACTAGGATAGCCATCAGGTAGATTCACTAACTCGGTAACCTCTAGGTACGGTATCCCGAGGATTCCTATTACGGCAATCATTAACAAGACTGCAGCGATGATGTTCATCACCGGCCCGGCGAAGACGATGATCATCCGTTGCCAGGCGGGCTTGGACGTGAAGAGCCGCTCCTTGGGGACAGCTTGGTCTTCTGTGCTCTCGCGATCTTCCCCGGCCATGCGCACGTAGCCCCCGATGGGGAAGATCCTTATAGAGTATTCGGTCTCGCGGCCCTTGCGCCGCCAGAGCGCCGGCCCCATGCCAATCGCAAATTGATGAACCCATACACCGAAGAGCCGCGCCGCGGCGAAATGCCCCCCTTCGTGAATCAGCACCAGGAACCCGATCGTCACGATGAACGCGATGATTGTAAGAAAGATAATGCTCATACTGCTCCTTCAGATCCGTTCGGCTTTGATTTCTAAGATCTGTTGTGTCTGAGGCGTCACACAATACGATTCGTTGACGGCCTCGCCGACGATCCATATTACTGTATTCTCGTCACAAATCAAGGGGATGGTGTCGCGGGCCTCGCGCGGGATCTTTCTGTCAACAAAGAAGTCTTGCAATTTCTTCGTACCTGCTTTCAGAGAGATACGATCCCCAGGGCGGCGGTTGCGCACAACTAAGCTCCCGCAAATCTTGTCGGCGTCAATGAAGGCCCTCACCCCGGCTGCGCCACCCCTCTCCCGCACACTGCGCGTGGGCTTCATCTTTGTCCGCCTCTGGCGGACAAAGGCATACGGTCCAGGCGAAGCCTGGGGGGTGAGGGCCGTAGCAAATCTCCAGCCGATCTCCGAAAGAACCGTCTCGCCCGGCACAGTCAGGAGATACTCAAAGCGCCTTTGAACTGTAGTCGGGTGCGTTGTGACAATCAAGTGATCGTGGCGGCGCAGCACCCTCACGCCAGCGGGCAGACGCAGCTCGCCCTCGCCGCGCCGGGACGCCCACTCCATAATAGCTTCGATGTGATCAGCTTCAAGCTCACAGAGAGCGTTTACCGTGAAGACAGCGTGACGCAGCACGAGTGCTTGAAGATACTCCGAGAGCCGTAAGAACTTATTCAGATCGAGCACCAGCTCATGAGCTTTTCGCTCGCAGATAAGCTCGCTGAATACTTGGTCGGCTTCGTGTTCGAGATGTTGGGCAGCTTGGCCAAGGAGCCGCGCTGTCCGTCCTAATGCGTGGAGCAGATTGGGGTTGTACTCCCTCAAGATGGGGATCAGCGTGTGCCGGATCTTGTTGCGCAAAATAGTCGTGTCGTAGTTGGTCGGGTCTTCGCGCCAGCGGAGTTTATGACTTTTTGCGAACGCTTCGATCTGCTCGCGGGTACACGCGATCAGTGGGCGAATATATTGACAGTGCTCAGCAGGGCGCACGGGGGGAATTCCCGAAAGCCCCTCAAGCCCCGAGCCGCGCAGCAATCTCATCAAGAGCGTTTCGGCTTGATCATTGAGCGTGTGCCCCAGGGCGATCTTAGTGAATTTATGGGCTTGAGCTGTCTTCTCCAGAAACTGATAGCGGAGCTGGCGCGCTGCGACTTCCAGAGAGATTTTCTGAGCTTTGGCATAGGCGGGCACGTCAGCGCGCTCCGTGTAAAATTTTAGTTTTAGTGAGTGAGCGAGCTTTTTCACAAATTCAGCGTCCTGAGCCGAATCGGGACGAATCCCGTGATCGAAGTGCGCTACGGCGAGCGAGAGCTTCAGCTCTCTTTTGAGTGCTCTCAGCACATAGAGCAAGACGACCGAGTCCACACCCCCGGAGACAGCGACGAGCACCCGATCACCGTCTTGGAGCATGGCATAGCGAGCAATAGTTTTGCGGACTTGGTCGAGCATCTTTTTCATTCTGCCATACTCAGCACAGTGGCGCAAGATTTGCTTGCACTGTGAGCGACCAGTAGAATTGCGGTATGCCGCGTGAAGCGATTCTGCGGGGGGACGAACTCGAAGAAGACCAGACGACTCTCTCGCTGCGTCCTCAGCGATTATCAGATTTCATCGGACAGACGCAGATCAAAGAGCAACTGCGGCTCTATATGGAAGCGGCGCGCGCCCGCGGCGATGTCTTAGATCATATACTCTTGCATGGCCCCCCGGGCTTGGGGAAAACTACGTTAGCATTGATCATCGCTGCCGAGATGGGGGTCAATATTAAAATCAGCTCTGGCCCGGCTATCGAGCGCCCCGGAGACTTAGCCGCGATCGTGACCAGTCTCAATCATGGGGATGTGCTCTTCATTGACGAGATTCACAGATTGCGAAGAAACGTGGAGGAGCTGCTCTACCCAGCCATGGAAGATTTTAAGCTCGATCTGGTTATCGGAGAAGGCCCGCACGCACAGTCTATCAGATTAGACTTGCCCAAGTTTACGCTGATTGGCGCGACGACGCGCACGGGATTGCTCACCAATCCCTTGCGAGACAGATTTGAAGTCGTCTTCCATCTCGATTTCTATGACGAATCTGAACTCAAAGAGATCGTGCGGCGCGGGGCGCAGATTTTAGGGGTGAAGATCACTGACGAAGGGGCACACGAGATCGCGCGTCGTGCGCGGGGCACGCCCAGGGTCGCCAATAGACTCTTAAAGCGCGTGCGCGATTTTGCCCAAGTCAAGAAAAAGCCCGTCATTGATCGCGAGATCGCCCGCGAAGCGCTCGCCATGCTCCAGATAGACGAAGAGGGCTTAGACGAGCTTGACCGAAGGATTCTCAGGACGATCATTGAGAAATTCGACGGCGGCCCGGTGGGGTTAGAGACGCTCTCCGCAGCGCTGAGCGAAGAGAAAGATACTCTTTCTGAAGTCTATGAGCCATATCTGCTCAAGAAGGGCTTCATTCAGCGTACTCCGCAAGGGAGGGTCGCGACGGAGCGCGCATATAAGCATTTGGGAATCGCTCTGAACAGAGCCCCTGAAGCCCCGCTCTTGTGATAGGAGGGAGCAATGAGCTGGCCCGGCGTCTACCCGCGCTATCGCGACTATCTGCCTCCGATCTCCGACGAGCATATCGTCACCCTGCAAGAAGGCGGCACGCCCCTTGTGCGCGCCCACAATCTTGAGCGTCGGTTCAATCTCCCCTGTGCGCTCTATCTCAAATGCGAAGGGGCAAACCCCACAGGCTCGTTCAAAGATCGCGGGATGACCGTGGCGATCTCTCAAGCGAAACAATCGGGCGCTCAAGCCGTCATCTGCGCTTCGACGGGCAACACGGCAGCGTCGGCGGCAGCCTACGCCGCTCGCGCTGGAATAAAAGCGTTCGTGATCGTGCCCGAAGGCCAGATCGCGCTGGGAAAGCTCGCTGGCTCGATGATCTACGGTGCGCACATCATTCAGATTCAAGGGAACTTCGACAAAGCGTTAGAGATCGTCCGCCAGATCGCCGAAAAATACCCTGTGACGCTGGTGAACTCCCTTAATCCCCATCGCATCGAGGGCCAGAAGACGGCAGCATTTGAGATATGCGATGCACTGGGTCAAGCCCCGGATTATCACGCGCTGCCGGTGGGCAACGCCGGGAACATCACGGCGTATTGGAAGGGCTACGGCGAGTACTTTGCACAGAAAAAGATCGCGAAGCGTCCCGTGATGCTCGGCTTTCAAGCTGAAGGCGCAGCGCCGATCGTGCTGGGGCATCCCCTTGAGCACCCCAAGACGGTCGCGACGGCGATCAAGATCGGCAATCCTGCAAGCTGGCAGGGAGCCCTCAGGGCGTGCGATGAATCCGGCGGGCTGATCACAACCGTCAGCGACGCAGAGATTCTCGAAGCGTACAGACTCTTAGCGCAGCATGAGGGGATCTTCTGCGAGCCAGCGTCGGCGGCGGCGGTCGCGGGAGTGCTCAAGCTCGCTCAGCACAATTACTTTAACCGCACTAGCACAATCGTCTGCACGCTGACAGGGCACGGACTGAAGGACCCAGAGAACGCGCTCTCAGCCGCCTCGACACCAACGCACATAGTGCGAGCAGAACTGCACGCAGTGGTGAGGGCTATGGGGCTGTGATCGGATCCAGCGCGTCTCATGACTTCAGGCTATCTTTAGGCCAAGGAGCTGCTCCCTCATGGACCAGGTCACGATCGTAGTTCCGGCTTCAACAGCGAATAACGGCCCAGGGTACGATATCTGGAGCATAGGGCTGAAGAGCCCTCAGCTGCGGCTGACTTATACGCGGAAGAGGCGACCGGGCATAGAAGTGGCCGTGCGGAGCCGCGTGAGCGCGCCTCCGGGCAGGATCCTGGGCTATGCGGGGAAACGAGCCTTGGAGCGATTTCTCAGCGAGCACGGCATAGACGAAGGAGCGTATCTCCTCTATGAGGACGAGGGGTATGCTGTGGGAGGGCTGGGCCGATCGGGAGCTGAGGCAGTGGGCGCCATCACCGCGGCTGCGGTTCTGTACAAGAGGCGCTTCAGTCGCCAGGATATAGTGATCTGGAGCGCCCGAGGCGAACCCGATGAGCATAAGGACAACGTAGCCGCGTCGACGAATGGACGATTTAATATCATCTCGATATCACCTCTGACGGGAGAAGCTTGCGTGGATTGCTACGAAGTGCCTGAGGATCTTGGGATAGCTATAGGGTTCTCCTCCCACGCCAAGGGGGAGGGCACAGCCAAGGCCAGAAAGGTCCTGAGAGCGCCGCTAGAGGTAGAAGATTTTGTCGTTCAAGCTGGCCTCATATCGGCGATGACCGCGGCCTTGGTCACGGGCAATATCGAGCGAGTGCTTCAGCTTGCCTGGGGAGATAGATTTCACGAGCTGCGACGCGCCGACAGTGGTGCCTATGGCCCCTTCTCCTACGACGAATTCCGGAGGATAAAAGTCAGGCTCTTTGAGGCCTTTCATGTCGCTCTGGTCGTCTCCGGTGCGGGTCCAAACGTAGCTGTCCTCTACAGTAAGAAGGAGCATCCCACCGGAATCGTGGCAACGATCTCCCCCGTGATCGTCCCGTGGTTCCAGGAGAGAGGCATCCATATCGATCTCCACGAGATGGAGATCGCCTCAGAAGGGGCCTATGATTACGCACAGCGTCATTACGGCTAGCCGATACTCATGGCAATCTCGACGGCGCTCGCCAAGCCTATCCTCAACCAAGTGCTACCCTTGGTGCAGTTCCAAGTCCTTTCGCCCGAGCTTGCCCGGCGAATGCAGGACTGTGAATCACGCCTTCAGGTGATACCCCACGCGAAAGAGCACCAGCGCAGCACCAATACAGATCGTCCCCAGGGCAAGGGTCAACACAAGCCCGATCAGCACATGTGCTTCGGCTCCGCCCAGCATCGCCGCACGAAAGCCCTCGGTTATGTACGTGAACGGGTTGAGCGCCGACAGCGGCTCGATGATGGGAACGCCTCGCACCATATCCAAAGAATAGAAGACTCCCCCAAGCATCACGAGCGGGTCGAGCACGAAGGTGTCTATCGCGCCCACGCCCTCCCAGCCCCGCGTCCACAGCCCAACGATGCAACCTAATCCCGCAAACGCCACAGCGACTGCGAGCGCATAGCCCAAAGCCCAGGTCGGCTGGGCCACAGAGACCCCTGTCACAAGCCATGCCGCGGCCAGCACGAGGGCTCCGACAATCATCCCGCGCGCCACACCGCCTAAGAGCACAGCGAGCGCGATCTGCTCCGCTGACAACGGGCTGACTAAGAAATCTGCAATATTGCCGTACCAGCGCGACTGAAAGAGACTGTATGCCGGGTTGAGAAACGCGTTGCGCACGATGGCTAATAAGAGCAATCCCGGCGTCATAAACTGAATGTACGGCACACCGTGAACGTCGCCCAGGCGCGATCCCAGCCCTACCCCAAAGATCAGCAGAAAGAGAATGACAGAGATCGTCGGCGGGGCGATGGTGTCTATGGCGTCTTTGAGAAAACGCACGACCTCGCGTTTTGAGAGCGTCAGAAAGCCGATCATGCTTGCTCGCTCTGGATGAGTTCTAAAAAGACGTCTTCGAGATGGGCTTGGCCGCGCTCGCGCGCTAACTCCTCCGGCGACCCCAGAGAGACAAGTCGTCCATGATGCAGAATCCCTACGCGCTGGCACAGGCGCTCGGCTTCTTCCAAGTAGTGTGTCGTCAGGAGGATCGTCTTGCCCTGGGCGTGCAACTGTTGGAGCATCTCCCACAATTGCAAACGCATCTCGACGTCGGCTCCGGCCGTCGGCTCGTCGAGAATCACGATCTCTGGATCGTGGATGAGCGCCTTGGCGAGCACCAGGCGACGCTTCTGCCCGCCGGAGAGCTCTTGCACTCTTGCAGAGCGCTTCTCCCACAGCCCAAAACGCTCTAGTAATTCGTCGGCTTTGGCGCGGGCGCGGCGCGGGGGAATGCCAAAATACCCAGCTTGATAGACTAAAATCTCGCGCACGTTGAGAAAGCTCCCATCGAGGATCAGCTCTTGGAACGCGATCCCAACGAGACGATGGACCCGCCGATAGTCCCGTACAGCGTCAAGTCCCAAGACGGTGATGTGCCCGCTTGTGGGCTTGACTAGGCCAACGATAGCGTTGATCGTCGTCGTCTTGCCCGCGCCGTTGGGACCCAGCAAGCCGAAGAACTCCCCTCTCTGAATCTCGAGTGAGAGATCGTCCACGGCGACGAGATCGCCGTAGCTCTTGTGTAGGTGCTCAATAAAGATCGCTGGGGTGCGCATCTCCTCAGATTTTACTGATTTTGGGAGCGCTGTGCTTGCTTGGGTGGGCAGGGAACATCAGCATACGAACAGAAGACACAGCAGCCTCTAGGCTTAGGTCTGAGAATCTTCTGACAGTGCACGCAGCGATAGAAGAACTGGCAGCTCTCCGTGGGCATCTCAACTTCTTGGACGAAGCCGCACTCTGGACAGGTCAGCTTCGCTTTCGTGATCATCAGCTCATTCTCCCGCGGGCTTGATATGCGCCAAGCGTAGCGCGTTGCCCGTCACGGCCAGCGACGCGCCCATGTCGCCAACCAATACTGCTGAGACTAACGTCACATATCCGGGAAAGACTCCCAGCCCCAAGCTGAGCTTCGTCACGATCGAGAAGAAAATATTCTGCTGGATGACTCGGCGCGCCTTGCGACTGAGCTCGATCAAATACGGGAGCTTGCTGAGGTCGTCAGACATAAGCGCAATATGTGCTGTCTCCAACGCGGCATCAGTCCCCATCGCGCCCATCGCGATTCCCACGGTAGATGTTGCTAATGCCGGGGCGTCGTTGACCCCGTCGCCGACCATCGCCACCTTGCTATATTGCCGCAAGAGCTTCTGAATTTCTGAGACTTTTTCGTCGGGCAGCACCCCGGCGTGATAGTGCGCAATACCCAACTGTTGCGCGACGGCTTTCGCTGTCTCTTCGTTATCTCCGGTGAGCATCACGACTTCTAATCCTAGCTCGCGCAGGCGCTGCATCGTCTGGTGCGCTTCAGGGCGGATTTGGTCAGCCACAGCGATGAGCCCCAGCAAGCGCTCTGGAGTGCCGACGCCAATAACTGTTTTAGCGTGGGATTCCAAGCGCACGGCCTCGCTCTGCGAGGCGCCAGGGAAGAGCTGGAGCTTGCCCACACGATAGAGTTTTCCGTCGAGCCGAGCCTGCACCCCTTGCCCCGTCAGAGAGACGAAATCGTGCACATCAGGGAGCGCTCGCCCTGGCGCACTCTGTTCGTAATATCGGGTGATCGCCTGAGCGATGGGGTGCTGGCTCTTGCGCTCCAGCGCTGCGGCGATGCGCAGTACTTCTTCTGCAGAAGAGCCATCGAACGCGATCACGTCCGTGACAGTCAGTTCTCCTGTGGTGAGCGTCCCGGTCTTGTCGAAGACGATCGCTTTAATCTGTCCAAGCTCTTCTAGGTAGATGCCGCCCTTGATGAGCACGCCGTGTCGGGCCGCGCTCGTAATTGCTGAAATGATCGAGACCGGGGTCGAGATGAGCAGCGCGCACGGACAACCAATCACGAGCAGCGCCAGCGCACGGGAGAACCATGTTGCAAACGGAGCCCCAAAGACCAGCGAAGGAACTGTTGCCACCAACATCGCGACCAGCACGACCGCTGGAGTATAGTATTTTGCAAAGCGATCCACGAATTTTTCCGAAGGTGCGCGCTGCGCTTCAGCTTCTTCGACTAAGTGAATAATTTTGGCAAGCGTCGTATCTTGAGAACGCTTGGTGACCTTGATCTCGAGATAGCCCTCATGATTGATCGTGCCCGCGAAGACGGCATCACCCAGCTGCTTCTCGACGGGGACAGACTCTCCCGTGATCGGCGCTTGATTGACTGATGAACTTCCCGACAGAACGACGCCATCAAGCGCGATGCGCTCCCCCGGCTTAACAATAAGGGTCTCGCCAAGCTCAATCTGATCTATAGGGAGCATAAGCTCTTGGCCGTTGCGACGCACGCGGGCTTCGGTAGGCGCAAGCTTCATCAGTTCGCGCAGCGACCGGCGAGCGCGCTCGACGGAAAACTCTTCCAGCAACTCGGCGAGCGCAAAGAGAAACGCCAAGCTCGCTGCTTCGAGATACTCGCCGATCACGACCGCGCCGACAATCGCGAGGGTCATCAAAAAATTAATCCCCAGAGAGAATGTCTTTAATGCTTGTAGTCCCCGGCGCGCAAAGTGATACGCCCCAAAGAGCACCGCAGCCAGATACAACGCCGTCGAGAGCGAGAGCGTGCGCCCCCACACGATCACCAGCGTTGGATCGAGTCCAAAGACGGCACTTGCTAAGCCGAGAGCGAGCAGAGCGCCGGAGATTCCCGTGAAGAGCGCCTCGCGGCGCCTCCAGAGAGATGGGGGCGCGCTCGCTTCTTCGTGGGCGTGGCGCGTCGTGTAGCCGATGCGTTCGATGTGCTCAACGAGCTGCGTGCGATCTAAATCACTCGGGCGATAGCGCACGCGCAGCGTGCTTGCAGAAAAATTGACTTTCGCTTCGGTCACGCCGTGCAAGCGCGTGACGGCTTGCTCCAATTCGTCGGCGCAGCCGGCGCAGTGCATCCCTTCGAGCTGAAGCTCTTCAGTCTGCTCATCCATAGCCTACTCCTGCACGTGCTCCAGCCCTTGCTGGAAGAGCTTTTCGATGTGCTCGTCATCCAGAGAATAATAGGCCATGCGCCCCTCGCGACGATACTTGACGAGCTTGAGTGCTCTCAATAAGCGCAAGTGATGGGAGACGGCTGAATCATTCATCCCCAAGAGCGCGCTCAAGTCGCAGACGCACAGCTCTGCTTTGGAGAGCGCAAAGAGAATCTTCACCCTCGTTGGGTCGCTCAGCACCTTGAACGTCTCGGCAAGGGCCTCGGCGACGGCATCGTCGATCATCGCCTTCTGGACGGCCTTGACGCTCTTTTCATTAATATAGTGCGCGTCGCAGACGTCACGAGAGACCGTGGGGCTGAGTGTCGCAAGCTTCGTCATCGAATTCTCCAATGATTAAGTAATTGTTGAATCATTGAAATTATACCACATGAGCTCTTAATGTCAACCCTTGATGGGGTTAGATTATTGCCCAGGGCGCGCTTCGACTTCGATCACCAGCCCGCGTAGATGCTCGCGCACTGATTCTATCTGAAACCCGTTCGCTTGTACTATCTTGAGTGTGTCGCGATTGAGATGGCAGTTGTTCGCGATGTGGCGCCACAGCGGCGTCAGAAGGTCTTGCGCTTTGGCACCGACGATATTGCGCACACGCACGTGCTCGATCAGTTTAAACTGCCCATTAGGCTTGAGCACTCGATGGACTTCTCGTAAAGCTTGCCGGGAATCCTCGACGGTACAGAAGACAAGCGTGGCGACCACCGTATCGAATGAGCAATCTGGGAAGGGCAGCGCCTCGGCGCGCGCCGCGATCAATGTGATCGGACGGCCTACCGCGTGGGCGCGGCGGCGCGCTCGTGCGAGAAAGCCCTCGTCGGGATCAATGGCGGTCAGCTCAACGTCGCTGGGATAGTAGGGCAGGTTGGCACCCGTGCCGATGCCGATCTCCAGCACGCGCCCCCGCGCTGTACTGACAAGACGCCGACGCAGCTCGTGCATAAAGAGCTTCTCTATGGGCCACATGGCCGCGTCATAGAACGCTGCGTTCATCGTGCTGCCGCATCCAGAATCGCTTTGATTTCGGCGTCAATCTTCTGGGGCAGATCGCCGACTCTCTCGGTGACATGAGGGAAGATCTGGGGCATCACGGCTCCAGGGCGCATCGCCGCGATCTTGGTCTTGCCCTTGTCCGTAAAGATTAAAATACTGCAGGGCATACACAGCCCCGTCAGGCGCTCCGCGCCCATCAGCGCGTTGGCGTGCGCCGGCGCGCAAATGTCTAAAGATTTGACGTGCTCGCTCTGGGGGAAGCCCTTCGCGGCCAAGATCTCTGAAAAATCATAATCCCCCAAGATGCCCCACTTATGAGCTTCAGCAGCCTTGCGCACCGCGATCACGGCGTCTTGGAACGACTTGCTCGTCTCGACGACGTATGTGAAGTTGCTCATTGAGCCACCTCCTTGGATTCCTCTGGCCATCTTAGCGGTTCACCAACGGTTCGACAAGCAATAAGATGATATCCAACAGAAAGAGCACGACGATCAAGAGCTCTAAGACCAAGAGCTGGCGTGCTTGAGTGCGCTCGTAGAGGAGTTCATAGAGGCTCTCGACAGTCGCGAGCTTCTGGCGCACGCTCGCCTGCCATGCCGACAGCCCAAAGCGTGTCGCCGCGACGTTGTAGACGCGCGCTAGATACGGATCGCCAATAAGCTTGAGAGAATTCGTCACTTTGTCAATCACCTCGGAGACGTCGAGCTTCACTTCAGAGAGATAGTCGATGATCGCGGCGAAGGGGCGCAGCGTGAGGATGCTGGGCTTCTTCTCTAAGTCGTCATAGGCGCGGTCCAAGACCCGATCAAGCAGCGCATCGTACGTGCGCAGCTCCAACAGCATCGCGACAGCGTACTCTAAGACATCGGGGACATCGTAGCTCTGTCGCGGGTCGTAGAGAAACGCCGCGTTCCAGTCGATGAGCGCCAGCTCGTCTTCGTAGTACGAGAGAGGCTGGCGGATCGCCTCGGAGAGCTCCGAAGCGCTCAAGGGTTCGATCTCGCAGCGTAGGATCTTGGCGATCTCCGAGCCATACTCGGAGAGAAGCTGCTGCGCGCTCAAGGGGCGCTCAAACTGCTCAATGGAGAAGATCGCGTAGTCTTCCCATTCGACCTCTTCACTGTGCGACGCTTGGACGATCCCCGGAGCCAAGGCGCTCTGCAGACGCTGAAGCTGCTCACGCGCGCGTTGATAGACCTTGGGGTTGCCCACGAGCTCCGTCGCCACCCCGATCAGATCTTTGAGTTCCCCCTGGAGTGGCAGCTTGAAGACGATGCTGATGACCCCGAAATCGTAGAGCTTAGCGCGACAGACCGCCGGGGCGTAGTGCGCGCTCAGGGCTATAGACCCAAGCTCGATGAGCAACGGCGGACGACGGTACTGCACATACGCCGGGGTGAGGCGCTCTACAACCAAGTGTGAGGTCGTCGGCGCTTCCCCGAAGATATGCTCAATCTTCTCTAACAGAATCTCCTCGCCAACGTCGAAGCAATAGTAGAGAAAAAGCGAGCCGTGCTCGACGCGCAAGGGCCTGTCAACGGAAGTCTGTGCCATAATTTGCCCTCTAGGGCAACTTCGTAAGAGCCCTTATTCAGCCTCGATCACATGATGATAGGGGTAGATAGCGTGCTCGCGCAAGCGCTTAAAGCCCGCTGCCTGCAGCGCGTGGAGGATATTTTCAAGGGGGACCCGCTCGCTCAACGGCGGCCCCATAGGGGTCTCGAGGGGCTTCCAGTCAATCACAAAAAGCCGTCCGCCGGGCTGCAGAATGCGCCGGATCTCTCGGAGAAAAGCTACGGGGTCCTCCAATTCATGGAAGGTGTTCGCCAAGCAGGCAACCTCTATACACGCAGCGGGCAGGGGGATCTCCCGCTCACGTGAGCGCACTGTCATTATGTTTTTTAGCCCGCGCGCTCGCGCCCGGCGCTCGAGCTCCCGCAGCATCTCGGGCTGAAGATCGATAGCATAGACCTTGCCCGTGGGGCCTAGGCGCTCGGCCACGGGTAATGTGAAATACCCCGGCCCACAGCCGATGTCGGCATAGGTCATGCCTGCTCGGGGTTGTAAGACCTCTAAAAACGCTTCAATGCTCTGCCACTGTGCACGCTCGGGATTATCCAGCCTCTCGATGTTCTTGGGATCAAACTTGCGCGGCATATTCTTTAATTTTATCGCACGGGGTTCTCCGGCCCGCGACCGAGATATTCTGCCAAGAACGCCCGCACTGTCGGCACGTCGTATTTCTCTAACTTCAACATCTTCGTCCACGCCGTCAAGATAAACGGCACCTCGGGCTGAGGGTCAGGGTTGGGCACGACGATCACGCTGGCCCACGGATCGCGATGGGCCTGCACAAAGCGCGTCAAGCTCTCCCGAATCTCGTCGGTGAGCTTGGTGAGATCATAATAAATAACGACCGCGCCGTGCTCCAAGCTGTGCACGAGATTCCCCGCCGGGCGGGGTTCGACGTAGAAGCCCGCCGGCGTCTCGCGGCCATAGTGTCGCCCGGACGTGGGCGGGTTAGTATTATACGCAAGCTGTGTGCCTTCTGAGACGTGCTCCGTCCCCTCAGACGGAAATGACTGAACGTTCTTCAATAACTCTGGATCGCCCCGCTTGGGCAACGGTTGCGCTTCCAAAGACGTCTGAGAAGACTGAAAGACTCCTATAGCTGCGATGAGGCTGAGCGCCCCGATCCCTACGACAATCCAGAGCCAGGGCCGCCAACGCCTAGACTGTTTGATCTCGCTGTGGCGTTTCTTTGTCTCTCCCATTGATGAGCGTACCTCCTTAAGAACTTGTGCTGAGCGCCAGTGCGCCACCGATGACGCCCAAGGCCCCCGCAAGCAGCCCGCCCATGCCGAAAAAGAAATTGAGCGCCGACGCGATCAATATAACAATTCCCCATGTCTGGCGCTGCTCCGGCTTGGCGTAGAGCAGTGCTGCTCCAATTAAGACAACGATCCCCGCGATGATACCAAACCACGGCCACCAGAGCGCCGGGGCGAACCCCCGCATCATGCCGTGGCCCCACATCCAGCTGCCCATCCCCCAGTCTCCAATGCCAGACATCATGGCACCGGAGGCCAGCATCCACAAGCCCGCTAAGAGCGAGAGCACGAACGCCGCGATGGGCTTCTCTGCCGTCGGTTGTTGACCCTCTTGCATAGTTGCCTCCTTGAAAGTTATATTAGCACTTCTGATCTTTGGCAGCCAACACAAGTCTTGAACGAAACAGATTTCCTGGCCATAGCAAGCTCCCTTTCTACTCATAGCGTAGAGCTTCTACTGGTGGCAACTTCGCAGCCGCACGCGCTGGGAAGAACCCCGCCAGCGCCCCTAACACGAACGAGAAGAGTAAAACACCGAGCATCAGCCCCGGCGAGAACCCGACCTCCAACGTCGTCCCTGGCAAGAGGATCGGCGCTAAAAACTTAATGCCCACGGCGATCCCCAGCCCGGCTAACGCTCCCAACAGCCCACCGATCAGCCCCATGAAGCCTGATTCCAACAGAAAGAGCATCAAAATATGCCGCCGCCGTGCCCCGACGGCCTTCATCACGCCGATCTCGCGCGTGCGCTCCAAGACCGCTGTGTACATCGTGTTCATCACGCCGACGCCGCCCACTAAGAGTGAGATCGCCGCGATCCCGCCCAACGCCGCTTGGAGAATGCCCACGAGATTCTGCATGAGATCGAGCATTTCTCCCGTCGTATGCACGTTGAGATCGTCCTTGCCACGCTGCTCCGTGACGACGCGCCGAACTTCTTTGGCAATAGAAGCGACGTCATGGCCGGCGTGCCCGTGCTGGGCCGTGCGAATGAGCACGAGTGACAGCTTATTATGCTCACCGACCAACTCTTGTAATGTCGCAATAGGGACCATGATCGCGTAATTGACATCGGGATCAGCGCGCTTCTCCAAAATCCCGACGACTTCAAACTCCATCGTCTCAACGATAAATGTATCGCCCACAGAAAGCCCTAGATCTTGCGCGATATTGCTTCCAAGAACAGCCGTCTGGGTCTCACCGGGATTGAGCGCCCGGCCCACAGCAGGCTTATAGTAATTGCTAAAAGACCCCATCAGCTCTGGGGCTATGCCCCACGTCAAGAGATACCCTTCACGCTGTCCAGCGCTGATATAGGGGGTCTTCACCAAAACTCCGCCGACGGCCTCAACACCGGGGATCTGCTTCAACGGCTCTAAGTCCAATTGGAACGTGTGCGCGCCAAGCAGCGCCCCCATGCCCAGACGATGCTCCCCATGCCCAGCGATCATCACGACGTTATACCCAAAAGCTTCGAACTCTTGCGTAATAGACTTCTGCATCCCTTGGCCCAGTGAGACCAGGGCGACTACCGCAGCGACACCGATTAAGATACCCAAGATCGTGAGCCAGCTGCGCTTGGGGCGATGCCGTAAATTTCGTACAGAGAGCCTGATATTATCGAGAAGCATAGACGCCTCCTCCGACAACCATATCGTTGGTGACTTCCTCGACCAAGCGCCCGTCCTTGATGCGCACGATGCGCTGGGCGTAGGCCGCCGCTTCGGGGTTGTGCGTCACTAAGATGATCGTCTTTCCCTCGCGATGGAGCTGCGCGAGAAGATCCAAAATAGCCTGACCCGATTCAGAGTCTAAGTTCCCTGTGGGCTCGTCAGCTAAGATGATCTCCGGGTCGTTGGCGAGCGCACGAGCGATCGCGACTCTTTGGCGCTCCCCGCCGGAGAGCTGCGCTGGCTTATGATGTGCCCGCCCTTCTAGTCCCACTTTGCGCAGCAGCTCTATCGCACGAGCGCGGCGCTCCGCGCGCGGCACGCCTTGAAAGAACAAGGGCAGCTCAACGTTTTCTAAAGCCGTGAGCGTCGGGATGAGATTGAACGTCTGAAAGACAAAGCCGATCTTCTTCCCGCGAATCTGAGCTACCGTGTCCTCATCAAGCTTGGTGACATCGTGCCCATCGAGTTGGATGATGCCATCACTGGGCAAGTCCAAGCACCCTAACAGATGCATCAACGTAGATTTCCCCGACCCCGACGGCCCCATGATCGCCACGAACTCTCCGGGCCGAATAGTCAAATCTATGCCGCGCAGCGCCGGGACGTTCACTTCACCCATGGGATAGACTTTGTGAACGTTCTTTAAGTAAATCATAGTGATCTCCTTCTATAAATAGATGCCCCTCGCCCCTCTCCTGTAGGCGATCTACAAGAGAGGGGCTGGGTATGAGGGCCTTCTACGGCTTGCGCTCAACGCTAACGAGCTCCGTCAGCGCGACGAGCGCCCACTTGTCGCCGTCTTTCTTCTCGATGCGCAATAGCGGCGGATACGGCAAGATCTTGCGCGACTCCAGATCGCTGATAGCGATGATCGCCCGTTGGTCTTCAAACTTAGGGTGCGTGTAGACCCCCTTCACGGCCTTGACGCCTCCGATCACGACCTCTTCGCTCGTGACGAGCTTTGCTCCCTCCGGCAACAAGATCTCTTTGTTGGGCTGGACTTCGCGCGTATCAAGCGCACTGATCGGCGTCATGTCTAGATACCCCTTGGGGACGTGAGCAAACCCGTGAGAGAAGACCATCACTTGGAGCTGATCTCGCTCGGCGAGCAGATCAAATGTCTCAGTGACTCGGAACTTCGAGCCTTCAGAGACGATCTTCAGGGTAAGCGTTGCTGGACTCGGATCGTTCTCCATATTCGTCAGGCGATAGACGACCGTGAGCGTTCCCCCTGTGTAGGGGCCGATGCCGAAGATTTGAGCTAGTGCCCAGCCACCACCGATGAGTGTAAGTAACATCACAGCAACAGATGCGACGTGAAGTCTCTTCATACGCAAGCCTCCTTCTGCTTAGGGCTTTCTCAAGCCCACATGAGACTAATTTGAAACCGTTAAACGAACACTGAAAGAACGACGCAGAAGAAAGCTACAGTGTAGGGGGATGCCAGGGAGACGCAAGGGAGATAAAGCTCTGCTCTTGCGGTTCGATGACTTTGAAGAACAGACATGGTATATAGGAGCCAAAATCAGTGATGGCGCTGGGCAGGGCGGGACAAGCTCCGCAGCAGAGTCCCCCGTGAGAACTCATCGTACCATCGTTCTGTTCGCAGCAAGAGTGCGGCAGCGGCGTGACCGTAGACGAAGAGAGGCCGTGCGTGAAATGCTCCGCGTGCGCCGTGGCAGGGCGTGCCATGCTAACCATCCATAAATGCGAGGGCACAAGCCACTGGCTGCTCACCAGCACGATCAGTATGAGACTGAACACGGCTCTCTTTCTCTTCATGGTTTTCACCGGATATTCTACCGGCATTCTCTAGCCTTGTCCATGATTTGCGTCATAGAGATTGCTGAAGTTGCTCATGTTCTTTGGCTCTTATCAGGGTCAGAAGGAAGCGAGGCATAGCCCTCACGGAGAGCATAAAGCGCTGCTTCCGTACGGTTGTTAATGTGTAGCTTGTCGAAGATCACGGAGAGCCTATTGCGCACGGTCTTCTCAGAGATTTCCAATCTTTTCGCGATCTCTTTATTGCTCGCGCCCTGGGCGACCAGTTGTAAGATCTCGACCTCGCGCTCCGTCAGATGCACAGCATCGTGGCGCGCGCTGAGCCGCCGGAATTCCTCCAAGACCCTGCGAGCCATAGCGGAGTCGAGCTGCGCCTCCCCTGCTGCCACGGCGCGAATGGCCTCGATCAGTTCTTGGGAGTTAGCGTTTTTTAACAGATACCCTTTGGCACCGGCCTTGATCGCTTCTATGAGATACTCGTCGTGGCGCTCCATCGTGAGCATGATGACCCCGATGCGCGGGTTGTGCTCGGCGATGCGCTGCGTGGCCTCGATCCCCTCGCGGCCCCTGGGCATGTGAATATCCATCAAGACGATATCAGGGTCGAGCAGTTTCGCTTTTTGAAAGGCTTCATCGCCGTCTGCGGCCTGGCCGACAACTTCGAAATCGGGGTCGGTCTGGAGCATCTGTGCGAGCGCCTGGCGGACCAAGTTGTGATCGTCAGCTATGAGAATTCGAATACGGCGCATTGCATCCTCCCTTAAGATAGGTAAGCAGACGCGCAGCTCGGTCCCCTCGCCACGCGCAGCGTGGATCGCAAAATTCCCCCCGAGGCTGAGCGCCCGCTCGCGCATATGCCGTAACCCGATGCCTTCGGGCGTCGTGGCGGGATCGAACCCCTTGCCGTCATCGCGCACCGTCAGACAGATGACCCGTGGACCGAGGTCCACCCCGATGATCACTCTCTGGGCTTCGGCGTGCTTGCGCACGTTATATAACGCTTCTTGGACGATATAATACAACCCGACTTCGATCTCTTGCGGCAGCCGCCGCTCTTCTCCAGAGATATGCAGCTCCAAGCTCGTCTGATCAAGCTCCTTGGCTTCGGCGGCTAGTTTGCGTAGCGTCTCGAAGAGCCCCACGCGTCTAGCTCGATGGGCCGCAGCGCATAGACGGCGCGGCGCACCTCGCGGATGCTCTCTTGCAGCGTCGCGCTGATCATGCTCAACTCTTGCTCGACCTGGCAGGGGTCAGCGCGCAAGAGCCTCTTGCAGACGTCAGCCTTGAGCGCTAGGGCGAAGAGCTTGGGGCCGAGACTATCATGAAGATCGCTGGCGATCTGAGCGCTGACCTCATCGCGGATCTGGAGCAAGCGCTGCTCTTGCTCGCGCAGACGGCGCTCCATCAACTCTTTCTCTCGCACTTGATGTTCGATCCACAGCAAGACGTACCATATAACAAGCGGCCCCAGCAACGCATAGACCAAGACCTCGATGCCTAAATGCACGATGGTGGAACTATGGCTGGGGCGCGTCAGGTTGAGCCATGCTTGGACAGCAGAGACGATCACGAAGATCGTTACGGGCAGGACGCGCCGCGTCCAGGCGATCCGCTGGTGCACAGAGAGGTTCTGCCAGCGCTCCCAGTTCACGAGTCTCATCATGGGGCCATCTCCCTTATCAGTTTCATTCTAGCTCCTCGTGGGTATCCGCACAAAGGGACAAATGCCCCATAGGGTTTGGGACGTTTTTTTCTGTCACAATACCGAGAGAAGCGATAGTATAGTGTTGAGCTCTGTGAAGCTCAAAAGGAGATGAGACCCAATGTCCAAAAAATCTGTCGTCGTAGCGGTCGGAGTCGTGTTGTTGGCCGTGCTAGGAACCGGAGCATTCTTGATCAATTCGTCCGGTCAAGAAGCGAAACATCCCACGATCGTCATGGGGGATCCAGCGAAGGGCGAATTTACGTTCGCTTTCCTGGATCAAGACGGCAAGCCGATCGATAAGCTCGTCTTGAAGAACAATGTGGAGAACGAGATCGTCCTCGTCAACAAGGGCAAGATCCCGCACGAGTTGCGCAGCGACGTCTTCCGGCTCTTCCAGTTTGATATAGAGATCCCAGGGGTCGGAGAGATCGAGACCGTCGGCATCCGTGATATGGACCTCGATCCCGGCAAGCAAGTGACCATCAAAGTGAAGCCTGCTCTCAGCGGCAAGGTCTTAGATGAAAAGGGTGGACAAGTGGAGTTTGAACTGAGCTGCTTCTTGCCAGATCATTACAAAGCTGGCATGAAGGGCACGATTGTCGTCGTTAAGTAGTGTTTCTTAAGAAGAGGAGGAGGTGTGACGATCATGATGAAACGGTGGATCGCTCTAGCACTCGTCCTTGTGCCGCTGCTGGCCCTCTCTTCGTGGGCGGCGACCGCCGCCGATGGCGACGTGGCGGAGATCACGCTGGTGATGGGCAAGCCCAGTGAGTTCGCGTTCTCGCCCTCAGAGGTCATGCTCAAGAACGGGCAAGAGGCCATCTTGATCGTCAAGAACGAGGGTCAGGTCGAGCACGAGCTGATGATCGTGCTCTTTGGGTCAGCGTGGCTCAGGGTGTTCGTCGAAGCCGGTGAAGGTGTCTGGGTAGAGGCGAAGCTCCTTGAGCTCGAGCTGGAGCCGGGGCAGCAAACCAAGATCAAGCTGCTCCCCCAGGTTCCTGATCACGTGCTGGAAGAGAAGGGCGGCAAGGCCGAGTTCGAGTTCGGGTGCTTTATCAAAGACCACTACAAAGCCGGAATGAAGGGCACATTCGTCATCGAAGGCGAAGGCCATTGACATTGCATCTCAATCTAAAGGAGGTATACACAATGAAACATCTGTCGAGGAGAGAGTTGCTAAAAGCGGCCGGAGTCGCGGTGCTCAGCAGAGCAGTCTTGAGCAACGTTAGGGTGCTCGCGCAGAAGGACCCGACCAAAGCGGACTTGGAAATCAAGATGGGCGAGTTCTACTTCCAATCCCTGGGAAGGACAAGAACGCGCCCATCGAGCTAGCAGTTGGCAAAGAGCTCCTCATTAAGTTCGTCAACGAGGGCAAGGTGGCCCACGAAGCGCACTTTGGGCGAAATTTCGACTCGACCAAGCGCCTCTACAAAGAAGACCTGATGCCGGGCTTTTTGGGGATTCACTTAGAACCCAATCAAGTCGGCTATCTCCACATTCTCTTGCCGGAGAAGCAGAAGGGCGAGTGGGAGCTGGGCTGCCTGATCAGCGGCCACTACGAAGCTGGCCAGAAAGCAAAACTCGTCGTCAAGTGAGCTGAACAAAGAAGGAAGAAGGGGAGCGCTACAAAGCGCTCCCCTTCTCTTTTAAAAAATTTTAAAAATTCTTCAAATACTTAAAGACTTCCATCAGCTCGTCGATCTTCTCCGCGCCCTTGCCTGATTGGATCGCTTCGGTGAGACAGGTCTGCATGTGCCCTTTAGTCAGTATCTGGGCGATCTGGGAGAGTGACGCTTGCACCGCCGCGATCTGTTTCAGAATCTCCACGCAATACTCTTCGTTTTCGATCATCGTCTCGATGCCCTCGACGTGGCCGCGCACCGTGCGGATGCGCCGCAGCAGATCGCGCTTCGTTTGGGGAAGATGCTGGAGTCCACCGCGTTTATGCGTCATGGTCGCTGTTGGCATGGCTTGCCCTCCTAACTGCGTTGGAAGAGGCTGCGAATGCTCTCCCACAGCCCCGGGTACTTCTTGCCCTTGATCTGATACCCCGTCTGCTCGATAACGCGCTCGATATCGGCTTCGGTCAGCTTTGTCGGATCGTACTGCACCCAGACCCAGGGGGGATAGGTCGCGGGGTTGTGCTTGGCCTGCACAACCCCCTCGGTCTTCTGCAGCGCGCCGACGACTTTATAGAGACAATCAGCGCACATGATGAAGCGCAACTCGATCTTCGTCTCGCGCAGCTCGGCCATAGACCCTCACTGGCTCGGTTGCATCATGTGCATCATCGAGCCCATCATCTGATGGCACTGGGCCATGTGCTCGCTCATATCGCCCATCATCTCCGGGCTATGAGTGTGATTGGGCTGGTTCATCATCCCTTGGCCTTGGCCCATCCGGCCCATGCCCTGCATGCCCTGCATCATCCCACCCATCATGCCGGTCATCATACCTGGCCCCATCATCTGGCCGCCCATGCCGTTCATCATTGCTGGGGGAGCAGCGCCCCACGACGCCGACGCGCCCCAGACCAGAAAGCCCACGGCCAGGCCGACCAACGCCGAGACGATCCCAACGATAATGTTCTCTTTCACCGCGATCAGCTCCTTTCGTTCTCCCACCCCCTCTGGGGTGGGTAAGTTCAATGTAGCACAAAAATCTCTTCCGCGCCATGACGCGCGTCATGCGGGGACCGGTGCGCGGAACCTCCGCAGGCGCAGCGCGTTTGAGACAACGCTGACCGACGACAATCCCATTGCCCCAGCGGCGAGAATCGGGTTGAGCAGCCCCAGCGCCGCTACGGGGATCAGTACTGTGTTATAGATAAACGCCCAGAAGAGGTTCTGCCAGATATTTCTCACTGTAGCCCTGCTGAGGGCAATGGCCGTCACGACCCCGCGCAGATCGCCCCCGACGAGCGTAATATCCGAGGCTTCCATCGCCACGTCGGTGCCCGTCCCAATAGCGATCCCGACATCAGCTTGCGCGAGCGCCGGAGCATCGTTGATCCCATCGCCGACCATCGCCACGACCTTGCCTTGCGCTTGGAGTTTTTTCACAATATCCGCTTTCTCGCTGGGCAGGACTTCGGCAAAGACTTTTTCAATCCCAATCTGTCGCGCAATCGCTTCAGCAGTCTTTTTGTTATCTCCGGTGATCATCACGACTTCCAAGCCCAAGGCTTTCAGGGCAGCGATGGCTTCACGCGCGCCGTCTTTCACCGTATCGGCGATGGCGAGCACTCCCAGTGCTGTGCCGTCTTGGGCGACAAAGACCGGCGTCTTGCCCTCAGCCGAGAAGCGTTCTGCATGATCGAGCAGTCCGTTGAGCGCGACGTTTTCATCGCGCATCAGTTTGAGATTGCCCACGAGCACCCGATGGCCGTTCAGACTCGCGCGAATGCCGTGTCCGGGGATAGCCGAAAACTCGTGGGCTTCCGCAAGTGTGAGTCCTTTCTCGTGCGCATATTGTACGATAGCCTCGCCCAGGGGGTGCTCGGAGACTCGTTCCACCGATGCGGCGATCTGAACGAGCTGCTCTGTAGAGATCTCAGAGATCGTGACGATATCCGTGACTTCGGGGCGGCCCTTGGTCAGCGTGCCCGTCTTGTCTAAGACTATTGTCGTGAGCTTGTGCGCCGTCTCGAGCGCCTCGCCACCCCGAATTAAGATGCCATGCTCCGCGCCTTTGCCCGTGCCGACCATGATGCTCGTCGGCGTCGCTAGCCCTAACGCGCACGGGCACGCGATAATTAAGACCGCCACGAAATTCAAGAGTGCTTTCGTGAGCGCCGGCTCTGGCCCGAAGAAGTACCAGCCCAAGAAAGTTACAATTGCTATCCCAATGACAGCCGGGACGAAGTAGCTCGCGATCACGTCGGCAAGCTTGGCGATAGGGGGCTTAGCGCTTTGGGCTTCTTCAACTAATTTAATGATCTGGGCGAGAGCCGTCTCGCTTCCGACTTTGGTCGCGCGGAACGTGAACGAGCCGGTCTTGTTGAGCGTCGCGCCGATCACTTCATCGCCGGGGCGCTTCTCCACGGGAAGCGACTCCCCGGTGATCATAGATTCGTCTACAGCCGAAGCGCCGTCGATAACTATTCCGTCCACGGGGATCTTCTCGCCAGGACGAACGACGATAAGATCGCCGACTTGGACGTCTTCGACGGGGATATCTTGCTCGTGCCCGTCGCGGATGACGCGGGCAGTCTTGGCTTGTAAGCCAATGAGTTTCTTGATCGCCTCCGAGGCGCGCCCCTTGGCGCGGGCTTCGAGCAAGCGCCCTAACAAAATGAGCGTGATAATCGCGGCTGAAGTGTCAAAATATAAATCCATGTGCCCGTGGGCGCTGAAGAGCGGCAATAGCGCGCTGTACCCATAAGCTGCTGTCGTGCCCACGGCGATCAGCGTGTTCATATCTGTTGTTTTATTGCGCGCGGCAGCCCAGGCCCCACGATAGAACGGCCAGCCCGCCCAAAACTGCACCGGCGTCGCCAACAGTAACTGTAACAAATAGTTCCACTGATCGGGGATGGGCAGCTTCAATCCCAGCATCCCCGGATACATCAAGAAGAAGATCGCGATGGTGAGCACCGCAGCAACGACGAGCTTACGGCGCAACTGCGCCTCATGCTCTTCGTGGTGATGGACGTGCGCGTCCAGCTTTTCTTCCGGGACGTCATAGCCGATCTTGCGCACGGCTTCTTTGAGTTTCTCAACTGTGACTTGGCCTGGAGCAACGCGCACGGTCGCTTTCTCAGTAGCTAAATTGACGCTGGCTTCTAGAACACCAGGGACGCTCTTGAGGGCTTTTTCGACCTTGGCGACGCAGCTAGCGCAGCTCATCCCCACGATGGGCAGAGTGACGAGTGAAGCTCCCTTTAGCCCCCTCTGCTCCCCTCTCCCTCGGAGGGGAGAGGGGCTAGGGGTGAGGGTGAAGACTGAAAGTCGTGGCTTGTCTTCGTCAGCGTCTTCGCTCAGCTCTTCGGCTTCGTAGCCCGCGTCTGTGACGGCTTGGGTTAAGCTTGTCGTCGAGACGCTCTCGCTGTGCTCGACTTCGGCGCGCCCGCGCTCCAGCGAGACGCTTACTCTCTGAACGCCCGCGACGCCCTGTAAGGCTTTGGTCACAGACCGAACGCAGTGCTGGCAGGTCATCCCTTTGATTCTCAAGATAGTCTTCATGAGCACCTCCATACACCCCACCAGGGGTGGGATAGCTCCAGTATACTCTATGCGAAAGCAGACGTCAACTATTATAATAGCTCCCTATGAAGCTCACAGCGCAGATCAGCCGCACCGTCTTTTTATTGGGGATCGTCAGCCTATTGAACGACCTGGCAGCTGAGCTGATCATGGCCGTCCTCCCTGTCTTCTTAGTGGGCTTAGGGAGTGCCGGTTGGGTCGTGGGACTGATCGGCGGTCTTGAAGATGCAACAAAAAGCATTTTGAGCCTTGTCTTTGGCAGTCTCGCTGATCGGGTGGGGCGCAAGAAGCCCTTGGTATTCTTGGGGTATCTCATCCCATCAGTCTTTCGTATCGCGCTGCCCTTCTCGACCCATTGGGGTATGGCTTTACTGTTTAGAGTCTTAGACCGTGTGGGCAAGGGGATGCGCACCGCGCCGCGCGACGCGCTCATCGCCGACGCTGTGACAGAATCAACGCGCGGGGCCAACTTCGGCTTTCACCGCGCCATGGACACGGGCGGGGCGTTGTTAGGGTCGGCGCTCGCTTTCGTCTTCTTCTGGTGGCTGGGCCTGCCCGTGCCGGGGATTATTCTTGTGGGCGGGTTGGTCTCTTTGGCATCACTGATTCCGTTGAGCTTCGTCCCCGAATCTGGAAGCCTCGGTCAGCGCAAAAAGCTCTTTGACGGCCTGCGCGAGCTGCCGAAAAAATTCTATCTCAATCTCTCCGGGATGGCTGTCTTCGCTCTGGCGAACTTCAGCTATATGTTCTTCTTACTTAAAGTGAACGCAGGGTATACAGAGAAGCTCGCGGTGGGATTGCCCATCGCTATGTATGTTCTGTATAACTTCACGTACACGTTCTGCGCGCTCCCTGTGGGGATGCTCTCAGATAAGATCGGGCGGCGCGCGGTCTTGTTGATGGGATATCTGCTCTTTAGCGTGACGTCTTTAGGGTTTGCGTTCGCGCAAGACTTAGGACTCTTTGTGCCGCTCTTTGCGCTCTATGGGGTTGCGTATGCGTTCATCGAATCAAATCAACGAGCGTTTATTGCTGATCTTGCTCCGCCGGAGCGTCGGGGCACGGCGTTGGGGCTGTTTCACATGTGCGTCGGATTCGGCTCGCTGCTGGGGAGCGTTATTGCCGGGGTGCTCTGGGGCTTCTCCCCCGCGCTCACGTTCTTCTACGGAGCAATGCTCTCGTGTGCGAGCGTCGCGCTCTTGATGGCGACAACGCGAGCACGATAATCTGGCTCTCCCGAAAATTTTGTGTTACAATGTGATTCAATTGCAGAATCGAGGAGGAAGCGCCTATGGCGAAGATGAACCCGCGGTATCGTCCCAAGTGGCTGAGGAAATTCAAGCGCAAGATGGCCGCCAAGCGCCGTCAAGCGCGCCGCGCCAAGCTCTACCCGTAAGGAGGCCGGGTTATGCCTAGCGCTACAGTGCGTTTTGTAGATGGGATGCAGTTTGTTGCTACGAGCGCGAGCGGCCATGCCGTCGTCATGGATACGACAGAAGATGTTGGTGGGCACGACACCGGCCCGCGCCCTATGGAGATGGTCTTGATAGCTTTAGGCGGCTGCACGGGGATGGACGTCGTCTCGATCTTGCGCAAAATGCAGGTCAAATTTTCCCGATTCGAGATGCAGATTGACGGCGAACGCGCCCCAGAGCACCCCAAATACTTCACCAAGATCAAAGTGCTCTATAGAATTTGGGGCGACGTCCCTGAAGAGAAGCTGAAAAAAGCGATTGACCTGTCGCTGGAGAAATACTGTTCGGTCTCCAATTCTCTCAAGCCCAAGGCCGAAATCTCCTATGAGTATCAGATCAATCCTAGCACCTAGGAGGTCGTCATGGTGGAGGTAGTCATTGTCGACGCGGTGCGCACGCCGATGGGACGGTTTCAAGGGCGGCTCGCACAATTCAGCGCGACGGACCTGGGCGCAGCAGCGATCCGTGCGCTCAAGGAGCGCAACCATCTCCAGGGCGATGAAATCGACGAAGTCATCATGGGGCATGTTGTGCAAGCCGGCGCAGGCCAAGCCCCTGCTCGGCAAGCCGCTATTCGCGGGGGCATCTCACCCACAGTCCCTGCCGTCACAATTAATAAAGTCTGTGGATCGGGACTGAAAGCCGTCATCTTGGCGGCCCAAGCGATCAAAGCTGGCGACGCGAAGATCGTCATCGCCGGCGGGATGGAGTCGATGAGCAACACCCCTTATGTGCTCAAAGGCGCGCGCGCGGGCTTCAAGTTCGGCGATCAAAAACTTATAGACGCGATGATCTACGACGGGCTCTGGTGCGCCTTCGAGAACCAGCATATGGGAATGGCTGCCGAGTACACGGCGTCAAAGTCCAATATCACTCGCGAGGAGCAAGATCGTTTTGCCTACGAGAGTCACATGAAAGCTGTCGCTGCGATGAAAGCCGGGAAGTTCGCCAACGAGCTGATCCCATTGCACGGGAAGGACGGCCCGATCACTGAGGACGAGACCCCGCGCCCAGATACGTCATTAGAGAAACTCGCGAAGCTTAAGCCTGCGTTCAAAGAGGGCGGCACGGTCACCGCGGGCAACTCCCCTGGGCTCAATGACGGGGCTTCAGCGCTTCTTATCATGTCCAGCGATGAGGCGAAAAAGCGCGGCTATAAGCCCTTAGCTAAAATCTTAGATTACGCGATCGCCGCGACGGAGCCCATCGATCTCTTCTACGCCCCCGTCGAATCGACAAAGAAGCTCTTAGCCAAGATGAAGCTCACGGTCAATGACTTCGATCTTATCGAAGTGAACGAGGCGTTTGCAGCGCAGACGCTCGCCGACGGCAAAGAACTCGAGTGGGACTGGGCGCGTGTCAACGTCAACGGCGGGGCTATAGCCCTGGGGCACCCCATCGGCGCGAGCGGCGCTCGTATTCTGACGACGCTCGTCTGGGCCATGAGAGATCGCAACGCGGAGTTGGGATTAGCGACGATCTGCATGGGCGGCGGCATGGGGCTCTCGTTGGCGGTGCAACAGCTATGAAAGATACATGGATTTGGGTCGTACTTGCAGCGGTCGCGGGCTTTCTCGCAGCGTACTTGCTCTTCCAGCCTAAGCGCGAGCAGCCAGCCTCTCAACCTCCGCCGGCTCCGAAAGCCCTCTTGGACGAGCCCGCCCAAGGCGCAGAAGACGCACCGGTCACGATCATCGAATTCGCCGATTTTCGCTGCGGCTTCTGCCTCAGACACTTCGTTCAGACGCTCCCCATTCTCAAAGAAGAGTATATCCAGACAGGGAAGGTACGCTATATCTTCCGAAACTTTCCGATCTTGGGGGTGCAGTCGCGCTGGGCAGCTTTAGCTGGCGAGTGCGCGCACGAGCAAGGGCGCTTCTGGGAGTATCACGACAAGCTCTTTACACTGGCTCAGCAGGGGCAAGAGTTTGTGCGATCGCGCTTAAAGAGCGTAGCGGCGGAGCTTGGGCTGGACTCGGCTCAGTTCGACAGCTGTCTGGATTCGTCGAAGTATCTTGACGAAGTCCAAGAAGATTTTGCACTGGGACAGAGCGAGGGCGTCACCGGAACCCCAGCGTTCCTCATCAACGACGAATTGATAATTGGAGCACAGCCCATCGAGGTCTTTCGCCAGAAGATCGAAGAAGCCCTAGCAAAGAAATCCCCATAATTAAAGTCGCTGAACTCTAATGTTGTGATTCTACAGGGCACTTGAGCGACGAGCAAACACTCTCTCTCTTGACATGGGGGAATTTCCGTGTTATACTTAAAGTGTCCTCGCTTCAGGTGGCACGGAAGCGAGGTAAGATGGCTGTCAGAGTCAATGACGTTGCCGGTGGCTTCACCCTCCGGTTAAGTCGTTGTCGTCGAACAGTCAAATTCAGACCACAAGGAGGGAAGTCACATGGCGACGGGCAAAGTCAAATGGTTCAACGACGCCAAGGGCTTTGGGTTCATCCAGCAAGATAATGGCGGCCCGGACGTCTTCGTGCACTTCTCGGCTATCAAAGCCGAAGGGTTCAAGACTTTGCACGAAGGCCAAGCTGTCGAGTTCGACATCGAGCAAGACCCCAAAGGCCTGCGGGCAGCTAACGTCCGTGTCATCGGCAAATAAACGAGCAACAGACGATCGTCCCGGCTTGCTAGCCGGGACGATCTTGTTTTTTTATCGCCCTTGAAAGGCCCGCGCGAAGAACTCGGCTAGACGCAGATAGAGAGTCTTCTGATTCTTCGGGCGCATGATACCGTGCCCTTCATCGTCGAAGACGAGCAACTCATAGGGGATGCCAGCGCGCTCTAAGGCTGCTCTCACAGCGCGGACGTTTTCGGGAGTAACGTTGGGATCGTGCGCCCCTTGGACGATCAAGAGCTTGCCCTTGATATTCTGCACGAAGTTAATGGGCGAACGCTCATAATATCTGTGCGGCACTTGGTCTGGGGAGCCGCCCATCATCTCTTCGCTGTAGGGGCGCAGGTCCGGGCGCGTCGTCTGATAGTCTACGACGAGATCGGTCATGCCACAGACAGGCGCTGCTGCCGCAACGATCTCTGGAGGCCAGCGGGTGATAGCACACCAAGATGAATACCCACCGTACGAAGTCCCCGTGACGCCAACTTTGCCTGGCTCAGCAATTCCTAACTTTACGAGCGCTTCGATACCAGTGCGGATGTCGTCTTGCTCACGCCCGCCCCAGCCATCTTCTTTGATCTTCTCTTGAAATGCTAAGCCAAAGCCGGTGCTCCCGCGATAATTGGGATCAAAGACATTAAAGCCCTGCGAGACGAAGAACTGAATCTGTACGCTGAAGCGATCCTCACTATGGGCCGTGGGGCCGCCGTGAATGTACACAATGGTGCCCTTGGGTGTGGGGCTTTTTGTACGGTAGAGCCAGCCCTGGATCTCTAAACCATCGACAGAGCGCCAGCGAAGCTCTTCAGCAGGAGCAAGATCGGATGGGCGCACGGGCGTGCGCTCCCAGATCCGAGTTAAGCTGACAAAGCGCTCTGGCTGAATCGCGTCGAGCGAGAAGCGCACGAGATCTGCGGGCTGGCGCGCACTGTAGTATTCGCCCACCCATTCTGTCTCTTTCTGATCGCACGGAGCTAAAGGGATGAGATTGCCCTCGATCTTGGGAAATACAAATTCTTCGTGAGTCTTAGGGTCAAGCAGTGATGGGCGCACCCGCGCTTGGTCGATCTCAATGAGCACGATCTTAGAGCTATTCGCCGGGACGAACGCATACTCGATGTTGCGCTGTGGATTGTCAAGCAGCCACGTGATCTGCCCCGAGCGCATCTCCCAGACTCCCAGACGGCGATGGGTCTTGGCTTCGGCCAGAAAGAGCACGCGCTGGCCGTCAGGAAACCACGACGCTTCTACTTTGACTGTGGGGCCAAAGTTCAAGATCTCTTGATCACGGCGACCATCGATGTCAACAAGCCAGATCTGAGTGCCCGCGGGATGGAGATCTTTGCGGTTGTAGAGAATATGAGTGCCCTGCAGATTGAGCTTGGGAACGATATAGCCGCCGCGCTGGGGGCGCGCCAGCACCACATGCTCTCCTGTGACGAGATCATGACGGTAAATAAATGTCGGCTCGGTCTCTTGAGACTCTTCAAAGTCATAGTTGGCACCATAGACGAGCCAGCGGCCGTTGGGATGGAGCTGGCCCCCACGAAGATAATAATTGGGGCTTGGCTCAGTGAGCGGGATCATGACACCAGGTCTTTCAATATCTATGCGGAAGAGCCGCACGCGCTCGTCGCCGCCCTTGTCTTCCTCGACGATGAGAGCTGTGCTGTCGGGAGTCCAGGAGATGATAAAAGTGTTCTCCGGCGTCTCGGTCAAGCGTAGTGGGGGACGTGAGCCATCTGTTGGAGCGAGAAAGACGTCGGCCGCTGGCCCGACGCGGAACCATGTCCACGCCACCCACTGGCCATCGGGAGAGACGTGAGGTTCTACCAGTCCTGGGATGTTGAGCAACGCATCGAGAAATTCTTCCGGGGTCATAATCGTGCCTCCAACGCTTTCAGAGCGATCTTACTGAGCACGCGCACGCCCAGCTCTAAGCTCTCTATGTCTATTCGTTCGTTATCGTTGTGAATGAGCTTCTCTCGATCTACTAAGCTCATCTTCGTCGAGAGCGGGCAGAACCCGTATGCTTTGGTGCCCAATTCTCGCACGAAGCGCGAGTCCGTCGCGCCCGTCAACATGATGGGGATCGTCTCCACGCCGAAAAGCTCTTCGCGCACTGTCTGCTCGATCAGCCTATAGAACGGGTCGTCAATGGGAGACTCAGAGACGTCGTGTTGCTGAATCGTCTCGATCTCGATATCGTTTTTATATCTGTCGGCAAGCTCCAAAACTGTTTCACGCACTTTTTGTTGGGTATAGCCAGGCACGAGCCGACAGTCGAGAACAAATTCGCAGCTATCGGGGATGACATTCTCTTTCACCCCAGCGTGGATCATCGTTGGGGAGATCGTCGTGCGCACAAGAGCATTCAGTAGTGTCGCGCTGATGGGGGAGTCCTGGGGCAGGAGCGAGAGATCTACTTCTTGGGATTCGTCCACAAGCACGAGCGCGAGCTTTTTGATCTCCGGCCCGAGGGCGTCGCCAGCTTTGAGTATAAATTCACGCACCGCTGGGGCAATTCTTTTCGGGAATGTATAGTTCGAGACGCGATCGATAATATACGCGGCTTTCGCTAACGCGTTGTCAGGGTGCGGGAGCGAGCCGTGCCCTGACGCCCCCTTCACGCGCACCTTGAACCACCAGAGGCCCTTCTCGACGCTCTCGATGGTATAAAAAGTTTTGGGGCCAATCTGGAGGGGCATCCCGCCGCCTTCGGTGAGACACCAATCGGCGCGAAGTTTTTCGGGGTGAGTCTTGGCCAGCCATTCCGCTCCGTAATTAGACCCTTTCTCTTCGTCGGCGGTCGCGGCGAAGATCAGCTCGCCAGCAAAGTCTATATTCATGCGCTTGAAGAGCGAGAAGACCGTATAATGCACAGCCGTGATGTTCTTCATGTCGAGCGCGCCGCGGCCCCAGACGTATCCCTCAGCGATAGCCCCGCTGAACGGGGGATACGTCCATTTCTTGGGATCAGGCACGGGCACAACGTCCACGTGCGAGAGCAATAATAATCTTTTGCCAGGACGTTTGCCCTGCAGTCGCGCGATGAGATTGGCGCGCCCACGCTCTTTTTCGAAAACTTCGCTGGCGATCCCCTCGCGAGCAAGCTTTTCTTGCAGATACTCAATAGCTTTGTCTTCGTTCCCCGGCGGGTTGGTCGTATCAATCTGAATCAGTTCAGAGAGCATCTGTGTCGTCTCTTTGCCAAGAGCTGCCCAATCTATCTTGTGCATCATAGGACCTCCACGGTATTGAGAGTCTAGTCATCGTACTTGAGCATTGGGGAATCTGTCAACTCTTTACGGAAACTTGACGCAAGGATAGAGAGCGTTTACCCTAGGGGCATGGATCCACGTGATCTCATAGTGCAGGAGGAGTTTGATCGGCAAGCCGAGCGCTGGTTCCGTCGAGAGATCTCTCCTCAAGAGCGCGCTCTATTAGAGCAGATTGTTCAGCTCGCCCAGGCCAGCCCCGACGATCGCGTGCTCGACGTCGCCTGCGGCACAGGATTAGTGAGCTTCGTCTTAGCACCCTATGTTCGCGAGGTCGTAGGAATAGATATCTCTCCGGGGATGCTCGCCAAAGCCCGAGAGATCCGGCATCGCTCTAAGGTGCGCAACGTGCACTTCGTCTTAGGAGAAGCGGAGCATATGCCTTTCAAAGACGAAGAATTCGATGTCGTCGTCTGTCGATTGGCGATCCATCACTTTCCCCAACCAGAACGGGAGCTTCACGAGATGGTGCGCGTGCTCAAAGCCGAAGGACGCTTGGTGATCTCCGACACGGTCTCTTCAGAAGATGCACGTGAAGCCAGATTGCACAATGCGCTGGAGCGCCTGCGCGATCCCTCGCACGCCCGGATGCTTGCACCCACAGAGCTTGTCCAGCTCATCGAGCGTGCCGGGGTACGAGTCCACAAGAGCTTGCTTTGGCATCGTGACCGCACCTACGACGAATGGATGAACGTGATCACTGACCCAATTCGCACAGAAAATTTAAAGATAGTTATGGAGGAGCTGGCGCGTGCCGGGGTGAGCGCTGGCTTGAATCTTCGCATAGAGAACGAACAGCTCTGGCTCACTCATACGATCGCGTTCATCAAAGCCATCAAGTGATCACTCGTAGCGCAAGGCTTCGATGGGATTGACCCGCGCGGCTTGCCAAGCCGGATAGAGCCCGCTCAAGACCCCAACAGCTATTCCCGTGAGCACAGCAATGAGGTACCATGTGGGCACAAACACGAAGGGGATCTCGCGCAGCCCTTGCGCCAAAGCAACGGTCAATTTGATGAACCATATAGAGAGAAACATCCCGAAGAGCACGCCCAACACCGCTCCTACAACACAGATAATCGTCGACTCGGTAAGAAAGAGCTTGAGCACTGCTGTACGCGTCGCCCCAGTCGCCTTCATCACGCCGATCTCGCGCGTGCGCTCCTTCACCGTGATCAGCATAATGTTCATCACGCCGATCATCCCGACTAAGAGTGCGACTAGCGCAATCGCCCCCAAGAACGCCGTGAACTGTAAAAAACTCTTCTTGATCTCGCTAATGATCTCTTCGAGGGTGTTGATCTCGATTTTCTTCTCCTCACCAAGGAGCTTGCGCGCATCCGAAGAGTTCGGGTTAGTAAAATACTCCTCGATGGCTTTTTTGACAGTGCCTAGCTGTCCCAAATCCGAGACGCTCACGATGACTCCGGAATAGACAGGGACCTCGACTCCATCGATCGTCTCAGTGAATCCCTGATAGTCCGGGCCGACGTAGCACGCCGTGCCGATGATAAATTGCGAATCTTTCACGATCCCCACGATCTGAGGTTCGTCTTCACTCAATTGACCGTCAGCTCCCAGAAAACGCAATTTCAGCGATTGCCCTAAGATGCGCTGCGCCAGTGCGGGCTTTGTCCCAGGGCTTTTACACTCTTCTTTGAGGGCTTCGTCGTTTTCTGGGATCTGGCGCTCTTCCGCGATCATCCGCCGACAGATGATCTCCGCGATGCGCGCCCCGATGACGATCTCGCCCTTCGTTTGGACACCGCGTCCAGCGTCCAGGGGGATGAGTTCTTTGCTCGTTGTAATACGAGTTGTCGCATCGAGCAGCCGACGATTATTGAAATACAAGGCATCCCCGCGCACACGCCCGATGACGTCAGCAGCCTTCACGCCCGGGATCTTTCGTAAATACTCGACATCACGACTAGAGAAGACCTGGGCTGTTCCAAAGAGCCCCGTGCTCCCCTCGACGTTCACCGTGATCATATTCGCTCGCAAGAGATCTTTCGTGAGAGTATCGAGCAACGCATCTTGGAGCCCTGTAGTCATTGTGACAATCGCGATTACTGACGCGATCCCGATAGTGACACTGACAATAGCCAGTGCATTGCGCAGCTTATGCGCGCGGATATTCGTCCAGCTCAGCTTTAAAGCTTCACGAATACTCATCGGCGCTCATCTCCTACGATCTTGCCATCTAACAGATACAGGACGCGGCGTGCGTAGGAAGCGACTGCGGCGTCGTGCGTGACCACGACCACGGTCCGTCCGGCTCTATTGAGCTCGACGAAGAGATCCAGGATCGCCTTTCCCGTCTTGGTATCGAGATTGCCTGTGGGCTCGTCTGCCAAGATAATTTTGGGATCGTTGGCTAAAGCCCGAGCGATGGCGACGCGCTGGCGCTCACCTCCAGACAGTTCACTGGGTAAGTGATGGAGTCTACGGCCCAGGCCTACGCTCTCTAACAGAGCTTGGGCACGTGGACGTCGCTCCTTAGGGGGGATCTTATCCGCGAACGTCATGGGGAGCATAACGTTCGCGAGTGCATCGATTCTCGGGATAAGATTGAACGTCTGAAAGACAAAGCCAATCTGTGAGCCACGCAGGCGCGCCAACTGTCGATCGTTGAGCCGTGAGACGTCTGTGCCATCGATCGAGATGGTCCCCGACGTGGGCTTATCCAAACACCCTATGAGATTCATGAGAGTGCTCTTGCCTGAGCCCGACGGCCCCATGATCGCGACAAATTCCCCATCTTCAATAGAGAAGCTGACGTCGTCGAGCGCGACGACATGCACGCTGTCCATCTGATAGATCTTACTCACGCTCTGTGCGGAGACGATAGCCCCCATAGCTATTTGAGCACCTCAAAGCCTTCAGGGAAGAGGTCCTGACGATAGCCGACGAGTTTGGTCGTCGCAGACTCCCCCGCAAATCCCCAGAGGGTCCCATCGCTTGCAGAGAAGATTTCTAAAGCGAATTCCCCATCAGCGCGCTTGAGGCTAGCACGTTGAGCATCAAGGGTTTTGGCACCGCTCTTGATCTTCACGGGGCTGAGGCGCTCGACCGTCAATTCAATCAGAGGCTTTTCGATATTTGTCGGGTCCAGCGCGAGAAAAGTTCTCTTCTGCTCCTTCATCTTGAGCGTGATGATCTTCTGAATGACGATCAGTTGTCCTGCTGCGATGCCCGTGGTCACGAACTCGTCTTCTAGGATAACCTCGCGGGCTTGGTTCTGTTCCTTGCCGTCGGTGCCCTTGAATTGAAACGTGATCTTAGCGATCTGGCCCTCGACTTTCACGGACACGTTCAGTTTCCCCCGCGCCGTCTCCGATTGCAGAGAATATTCTAGGAGTTTCCAGTCTTTGTCGACGATGATCGTCTCGTTGAAGAGCTTATCGGTCTCAAACTGCGAGATCAAGTCTTGGGACTTAGCAACAAAGTTCGATGTGATCTTGAGTCTATTCTGATCAAGCTCTTCGATCTTGAAGGATTCTTCCCCAGCGACTTCGGTCTTAGCGCTCGTCTTGCTGATAGTCTGATAGAGAAACTTCCCGGAGTCCATAACTTTCTGAGCAGTTCCCGTCAGGGCCCATATCAGCGTCAACGCAAATGCAACGATCAAGATCTTTCTCATAGTCTCCTCCTTGGTACTCTCGGTACCGTTGTATTATATCCCAGAAGAGGGCATTGGGGACAGAAATGGGATTATCAGCTTCGGAAGGCTCTATCAAAACAAAAAGAAGCGATTCCTCCGATCCTATGAGGAAAAAGATCAAGCAAACGCGATTTATCATCATCAGAAGCGATGTTTTGTTTTTATCCCCCGTGCTTGTGTCAGAAGTCAGGAAGCCCTTGGTATGATAGAAGCAGTTAGCGGTGCACTCATCACCTCCTTGAGCAAAGAGGGCTTGGCCCGCGCATGGTGCATCCGAGAGCGGGCCCGCAAGGGTCCGCCGGCGGTCCAGGGTTTTGCCCGCACCCCCGCGGGATTTTTCCCCAGACCGCTAAGGAGGCGGTTCGAATCCGTATGGGTCAGGCCCTCTCCTCCTTCCTCAATCTCTATTGACAAGACAACCAAGGGATGCTACAATCATGCACAGAAAAGCCCAAAGATACTAAAAAAATGCGAGGAGGCTTCATGCAGGAGGCATTTGAGTATCTTGAGGCGGGGCAGGGGCCAACAGTTTTGCTCCTTCATGGGCTCTTCGGCGGACCAGATAATTGGGCTTCCTGCATCCCAACGTTAGCTCAAGACTTCCACGTCTTAGCACCAAAGTTTCCCCTTGATGGCTCTGTGCCCATCTCGTCGCTGCAGCCGCTGACGGAGTTTGTCAAAGAGTTTTTAGATTATAAAGGGGTCGAGCAAGCAGCCCTCTGCGGCAACTCCTTAGGGGGCCAAGTGGCTCTCGATTTCTGCCTCAAATATCCCCATCGCGTGACAAAGCTCATCCTAGCAGGCAGCGCTGGGCTCTACGAACGCCATCTCTCCGATGGCGCCCTGCCCAAACCTAACAAAGAATTCATCCGCGAGCAAGCGCAAAAAATCTTCTTTGATAAGCGCCATATCAGCGAAGATCTCATCGAGCAGGTCTATCAGCAGCTTCAGGACCGCCAGTACGTGCGCTTTCTCATCCGCGTTGCCAAAGTCACTCGAGATTACAGAATGGACGATGAGCTTGCGAAAGTGAAGGTGCCAACGTTGCTTATCTGGGGCGCACAAGACGAGGTCACCCCGCCCAGTGTCGCGTATCAGTTTCAGCAGCACCTGCCTAATGCGCAGCTGGTCTTCTTTGACCGGTGCGGGCACGCTCCCCCCATCGAACACCCAGAGAGATTCAGCCAAACTGTACGTGAGTTCTTAATGGCTGCCGTCGCTTAGATTGTTCTTGCTCCCAGCCCCCAGATACGCTAGCATAGGTCATGCGCATCATTGGCGGGCGGTTGAGCGGACGTCCTCTCATCGAACCAACGCCAAGGATAAAGAGGTTCTTGCGGCCGATGCGCGAGGCGGTGCGCGCCGCGCTCTTTGATATTCTCGGCGACTCCGTCGTAGATGCACGCTTTCTCGATCTCTTTGCCGGCACGGGGAGTATTGGGCTGGAAGCCCTCAGCCGCGGCGCGCGTTCGTGCGTCTTTGTCGATGTCTCTGATGAAGCGTGTCAGATCATCCGAAAGAATATAGAGAATCTCGGGCTCTCTGCACAGACAAGGCTCTATCGGTTGGATGCGCTTAGAGCGATTGAGTTCCTTCACCGTCATGGGGAGCAGTTTGATATAGTCTTCATTGGCCCGCCCTATGGGAAGGAGCTTGCTCATAAGACTTTGATTCAGCTTGCAGCCCACCCCATACTCGCCTCAGGAGCGCTCGTCGTGACCGAGATCTTTAAGAAAGAGCAAATCCAGAGAGAATACGGTCTTTTAAGGTCTTGCGATGTGCGCACCTATGGGGATAATCGTCTCTGGTTTTACCGCTGGGGGGCTTTCAAGTAAAATACTTGCGAAAGGGGGAGATAGAGAATGAAGCGCGAGCTGATGTTCGTCGTGGGTTCGGTGGCGTTTTTGTTGGCATTGGTGATCGGGGTACAGTTTTTGTGGCAGACGGCGCAGAGCCAACCGCAGATTCCCAATGAACTAGTGGTGCGCCCATTTGTAGAGATCAGATTCGAGTCTCCTTCAGACTGGAAGAGCGAGATGCGCGGCAGCTGTGTGGCATACATCCCCAAGGGAGGGCGCGTGGCCAAGGTTACCGTCACCCGTTCTGATGGCACTCGCATCGATCATCAAGTCGCCTCAACGGGTTCTGTAGTGGTCTGTGAGAACATAGTCCACGTTGATACCGTAGGGCGAGGATTCTAAAAGAGTTCCGAGTTTTGCGTTCAACGTTCAATAATATGGAAAGGATGCGCATGAACCGGATCTTCGTCATCGTAGGGATCATCTTGTTGGCGCTCGCCGGGGCACTGCTCTTTTATACATACTTGCCTGGGACGCACGAGGGCGCTGTCAGCGCCGTGAAAATTTCGGAAGAGATCCCCGTCTACGGCTATAAAGTGCTGAAGACTTTTCCCCATGATCCTGGTGCGTTTACTCAAGGGTTGGTCTATTACAAGGACAATATTCTGTACGAAGGGACGGGGATGTGGGGGGAATCTTCCCTGCGCAAGGTCGAGCTAGAGACCGGGAAGGTCTTGCAGATCCATCGGCTCCCCGATGAGATCTTCGGCGAAGGGATCACTATCTGGGGCGACAAGATCATTCAGCTGACGTGGCAGCATCGCAAGGGGTTCGTCTACGATCGCGAGACGTTCACATTGCTGAAAGAGTTCTCTTATCCCACGGAGGGCTGGGGGATCACTCACGACGGCACCCGTCTCATTATGAGCGACGGCTCGGCGACGCTCTTTGTGTGGGACCCAGAGACGCTGCAAGAGATCGGGCGCATAGAAGTCCGTGACGACAAGGGGCCAGTCGTGCGCCTCAACGAATTAGAATATATTAACGGGCTGATCTACGCCAATGTCTGGCAGACGGATCGCATCGCGATCATTCAGCCGGAGACGGGGCGCGTCGTGGGTTGGATCGACCTAACAGGACTTTTGAAACCTGAAGATCGTCATGCCCGCGTCGACGTGCTCAACGGCATTGCCTACGATGCCCAAGGTGACCGGCTCTTCGTCACGGGCAAATATTGGCCCAAGCTCTTTCAAATCCAGATAACAAAGAACTAGAAAAATGATCTGAGTCAGCTCGTGTCATGACGCGGATCATTGCACCCTCTGTGTTGTGGGATATAATTCAGATATCAAGGTCCGAATATCTGAATTATGACGATGCTCTACTCCAATGCGGCAGGATATGCGATCCGGGCGCTGACCCAGCTGGCGCTCAGCCAATCAGAATCAGGACAGCCTAGCCCGGTGAAGGAGCTTGCTGAACGCGAGAAGATTCCCCAGCACTTTCTCGGAAAAGTCTTTCAGACGCTGACGCGCGCAGGGATTCTCGCTTCGACGCGCGGGCCGCACGGGGGTTTTGCCCTGGCTCGCCCGGCTTCGCAGATCACGCTCTATGAGATCGTTCAAGCGATTGACGGCACAGCCGCCTTGGAAAGCTGCGTGATCGGGCTGGCCGGCTGCAGCGATCAGCATCCCTGCCCGCATCACTCTCGCTGGAAGCCGGTGCGCGACCAGATCAGAAACTATCTCCAGGGGACGACCCTGGAGGATCTCGCTCGCGCGCTGCGTGAAACAACTCAGCAGAAAACTCGAAGGAGGAGATAGCTATGAAAAATTCTCTGACGATTGTCGTCCTTGTCGTTCTCAGTCTCTTTGTCGTCGGCTGTGGCGGGCAAGCACCCAAGACAGCTCAGACACCCCAAGCAGGCCTGCCCACAGAAGTCTTGCAGATCGCCCAAGCGCGCGGCCTGACCCACGATGACATCACAGCAGCCCTCAAGACGTATGTCCCCTCAGGCAAATATGACGAATATATTCTCTTTGCGTCAGGGGGGCATTCTGGGCAAGTGCTGGTCATCGGGATTCCGTCTATGCGCTTGCTGAAAGTCATCGGCGTCTTCACGCCCGAACCGTGGCAGGGCTACGGCTACGGCGAAAAAGAGACGATGGAAGTCTTAGCCGGCGGCGCAGCTAACGGCAAGCCTATTCTTTGGGGCGATACGCACCACCCGGCGCTCTCCGAGACCAACGGCGAGTACGACGGGCAATTTCTCTTTATTAATGACAAGGCCAACGCCCGACTTGCTGTGATTGACCTGAGAGATTTCGAGACCAAGCAGATTCTCAAGAATCCAAACGCTATTAGCGATCACGGCGGCGGGTTTGTCACCCCTAACACTGAGTACGTCGTCGAAGGCCCGCAATACGCCGTGCCTCTGGGCTGGCAGTACGCTTCACTTGACGAGTACAGAGAGAAATACCGGGGAGTGATCACGTTCTGGGCATTTGATCGGGCTCAGGGGCGCGTCGATCCCGCGCGATCGTTCCAGATCGAGCTGCCCCCCTATTGGCAAGACCTGTGTGATGCGGGAAAGAAAGTCTCTGAGGGCTGGGTCTTCTGCAACTCGTTCAATTCCGAGATGGCCACCGGCGGCATTGAAGAAGGCAAGCCCCCCTTCGAAGCCGGCACAGCCAAGAACGAGATGGACTTTCTGCACATCATCAATTGGAAGAAAGCTGAAGAGCTTCTCCAGAACGGGCAATACGAAACAATCAGCGGGATGCGCGTCATTCGCTTAGAGACAGCGGCCCAGTCTGGAGTGCTCTTCTTCGCTCCGGAGCCCAAAAGCCCGCACGGCGTGGACGTCACCCCTGGAGGGGAGTATATCGTGGTTGGGGGCAAGCTCGATCCCCACGTGACGGTCTATTCGTTTGAGAAGATTCAGAAAGCAATTGCTGCAGGGCCAACTGAGCGCGATGCCTACGGCGTGCCCATCTTAAGACTTGAAGACGTCGTCGAAGCGCAAGTCGAGCTCGGCTTGGGGCCGTTGCACACGGTCTACGACGACAAGGGCTTCGCGTATACGTCGATGTTCTTGGACAGCGCGGTGGCAAAATGGACGTTAGGCGGGCCGTATCGTACAGACGGGAAAGAGCCGTGGAAGCTCGTCGAGAAGCTCCCGGTGCACTATAATATTGGGCACATCGCTGCGGCGGAAGGGGACACGGTCTCTCCTGACGGCAAGTATGTTGTCGCCCTCAACAAATGGTCCGTCGATCGCTTCGTGCCTGTGGGGCCCCTCCACCCGCAGAACTTCCAGCTCATAGACATCAGTGGCGAGAAGATGCAACTGCTCTATGATATGCCCATCGGTATTGGCGAGCCCCACTACGCCCAGATGATCAAGGTTGACAAGCTCAAGCCTTTTGAAGTGTATCCCGAGGTCGGCTGGAACGCAGTGAAGATGGCTAAGGACCCCAATGCGACTGAGCCTGGGCGCGAGCGCGTCGAGGTGCGCTATGAGAACGGGCGTCGCGTTGTAGAGATTTGGATGACCGCGGTGCGCAGCCACTTCTATCCCGAGCGCATCACTGTCAAGAAGGGCGATCACGTGATCTGGCACATCACGAACATCGAGCGGGCGCGCGATGCTTCTCACGCGTTTGCTCTGGGCGGATACAATATTCATATGAGCTTAGAGCCGGGCGAGACAGGAACAGTCGAGTTCGACGCGGACCAGAGCGGCACGTTCGTCTTCTACTGCACTGAGTTCTGCTCAGCGCTACACTTAGAGATGGTCGGGTACTTCTTAGTGGAGCCCTAGCGCTATGAGCGAGCGATTGAGAGCATGGCTTGCGGAGGATCCCTTTCGGTTTCCCCGCGCCCTTTTCACCATCGCGTCGTGGCTTGTGTTGCTTTCGGTGCTCTTCCCGTATTGGAGCCTGACGCTCATGGCGCCGCAATATCCAGGAGGGCTGCGCGTCGCCGTCTACGTGACACATCTATCAGGGGACGTCACCGAAGTAGACAATCTCAATCATTACGTCGGGATGAAGAAGCTCAACCAGGCCGCGCAGGTCGAGAAGTTCTTGGCACCGTTGGCGATTGGGGCGGCAGCGTTGCTCGCCAGTACGCTCGCGTACACGCGGCGGCGCTGGGCGGCGGTGCTCGCTCTCCCCGCTATGCTCTTCCCTGCTATATTTTTGGGAGATATGTACTTCTGGCTCTATCGGTATGGGCATGAGCTTGATCCCAACGCGCCGCTGCGCATCCCGCCGTTTACTCCCCCAGTCTTTGGCGTAGGCACGGTGGGGCAGTTCAAGACGGTCGCCGAGCTGCAAGCCGGCTTCTGGCTTGCTGTCGCAGCGGCGCTCTTAGTGGCTCTCGGCCTGCACTACCGTCGCGTGATCCGTCAAGCCATAGAACAAAAGATTCCCATTCGTATCGGTCCGATCGTAATCTCGCTGGAGGCACAGCGTGACGCTGATTAGAGCGTTAGGCATACTGCTTGTGAGCATAGCTCTCTTAGCTCCCCTCTCCCGTGGCTCCCCCACGGGAGAGGGGCCAGGGATGAGGGCCCTCCAAGCCTTGATCGCTTCTGCGCCGTCAGGAGCGACCCTGCGCGTGCCTCAAGGGGTCTACACCGGCCCAATCGTCATTGATAAACCCCTGACTCTAATCAGTGAGGGAGCTGTGCTCGACGGCCAGGGGCAGGGCACTATCGTGCGCGTCACTGCCCCAGATGTCATGCTCAAGGGCTTTGTGCTCAAAAATTCTGGGCGCAGCCTGGCCCACGAAGACTCAGCGATCTTAGTTGAAGCTCCGCGTGCGATCATCGAAGAGAATACGCTCTCTGATGTGCTCTTTGGGATCTATCTCAAGGACGCGCCGGGGAGCGTCATCCGTCGTAACAAGATCGTTGGGTTGGACGTCTCTGAGGCCGAGCGCGGCGACGCAATTCGCGTATGGTACAGCTCCGACGTGCTCATTCAAGAGAACGAAACGTATAACGCCCGCGATGCTATCATCTGGTACTCGCAGAATGTGTCGGTGTGGGGGAATCGCTTTGTAGGCGGGCGCTACGGCATCCATCTCATGTATGCTCAAGAGATACGGATAGAAGAGAACGCGCTGCTCAAAAACTTTGTGGGTATCTACGCTATGTACAGCCGGGGCGTGACGATAGCAAAGAATCTCTCTCTAGGGCATCGCGGTCCCAGCGGCTACGGCATCGGCCTTAAAGACTCTGATAGTGTTTCTGTCGCCGAGAACTTGATCGCCGACAACAGCGTCGGGGTCTTTGTCGACAACTCGCCGTCAGCTCCAGAGACGCCGGTCGTCTTTCGTAAGAATCTCTTCGCCTATAACGAGACGGCCGTGATGATGCTGCCGTCGGTGCGCGGGGATCTCTTCACTGAAAATAGCTTCATCGAGAACTTTGAGCACGTGGGGATCACTGGCGGGGGCCAGCTGGTGGGCAACCTCTGGGAGAGAAACTTTTGGGGGGATTATCTCGGCTATGACGCCGACGGCGACGGCTTAGGCGATCTGCCCTACAAGTCTGAACGGCTTGTCGAGGACTTACTAGACCGACACCCCCAGATGAAGCTCTTTCTCTACAGCCCGGCGATCCAAGCGTTGGAGTTTGCGGCGCGGGCCTTGCCTATCTTCCAGCCGCAGCCAAAGCTTATAGACCCGCAGCCGCTGATGACGCCGGTACTGCCGACCTTGGAATTCGCGCGCGCAGCATCGCTACGGAGTGGGATGCCACAAGCAGCGACAGGATGGTTGTTGTTTGTGGGGATCAGTCTAATCATCGGCTTCGGATGGGGCGTTGTGTGCTGGCTTATCCCTCACCCCTTGCTCCCCTCTCCCTCAAAGGGGAGAGGGGCTGGGGGTGAGGGGGAGATCGTCGTGCGCGGCCTCACCAAGCGCTTCGGCCATGTTATAGCCGTTGAGAATCTCTCGTTCACGGTGAGGGCAGGCGAAGCCCTCGCGCTGTGGGGGCCCAACGGCGCAGGCAAATCTACGGTCTTGCACTGTCTGTTGGGATTGCTGCGCTATGACGGAGCCATCGCGCTTGACGGGCTCGATCCACACCGGCAAGGGAAAGAAGTGCGACGCTTGCTGGGCTTCGTGCCCCAACAGATTCAGATTCCTGACGACTTCACCGTCGGCGAAGCTCTTCTCTTCTTTGCTCGGCTGAAGGGCGTCTTGCGAGAAGCTGTTCCCCCGGTGATACAGCGTTTAGGGCTTGACAAATTCTTGCATAAAAGAATTGGCACGCTCTCTGGGGGGATGAAGCAGCGCGTAGCGCTCGCTATAGCGCTCTTAGGCGATCCGCCGATCTTGCTCCTGGACGAGCCAACGGCGAGCCTCGACACCCAGACCCGCAAAGAGTTTTTGCAGCTGCTGAACGAACTCAAAAGCTCCGGAAAGACGCTGATCTTCTCGTCGCATCACCATAATGAGATCCTCGCTGTTGCTGACCGGGTGTTGGTGCTCGAACAAGGGCGGTTGGTGCAGATCGAGCACATTGACGGGAGAGGGGGCTCTGAGCTCTTATGAACACGCTGCTTTTTGCTCACAGAGAGGTTCGAGAGGCGCGGCGCAATAGATGGCTGTGGCTCTATGCGCTCGTCTTTGTCGCGTTAGCGTCGGCATTGATGTGGTTGGGACTGAGCGCTCTGGGAAGTTATGGGGTCGCTGGCTTTGGGCGCACCGGAGCCAGTCTTATCAATCTGATCCTCTTGATCGTCCCGCTGATGGGGCTGACCCTGGGGGCATTGAGCATCGCTGGGGAGCGCGAGCGCGGCACGCTGCTCTTTCTCTTGGCGCAACCCGTCAGCGCCGCCGAAGTGCTCATCGGGAAGTATCTCGGTTTGGCTTTCGCTTTGATAGCAGCGCTGAGCGCAGGCTTTGGCATAAGCGGGCTTCTGATCGCGTGGCACGGGGGGGTCGTTCAGAGCGATCTCTATCTTGCGCTGTGGGGCCTGACGGTATTGCTGGTCTTGCTGAGTTTGGCTGTGGGGTTTTTGATCTCGGCGCTGGCGCGGAAGGGAGCCACCGCGATGGGCACAGCGCTCTTCGTCTGGCTTCTCTTAGTGTTCTTGAGCGATCTTGGCGTCATGGGCACAGCGCTCGTGCTCCGGCTCAGCGTGGGACAGCTCTTCAGTCTGGCGCTGCTCAACCCGTTACAGAGCTTTAAGCTCTTGGCAGTCTTGATCGTTCAGGGAGATTTAGAGATCTTAGGCCCGGCAGGGCTGTATGCGCTGCGCGCGTTTGGCGATGCGCTGGTGCCCTTCTTGCTCGCGCTGCTTGTGGGATGGACAGTGTCAGCTCTTGCGCTGAGTGTCGTGATCTTTCGTCATCGGGGGGCGCTGGAATGACCCGCAGGGCGTTTTTGGTCGCGCTCGTTGCTGTGAGCCTCTCAGGATGTCAAGCGTCGCGGGAGCGCCCTCCACAGATTCGCTACGGGCGCGACAGGTGTGCTCAGTGCGGGATGATCATCAGCGAGGCGCGTTTTGCCGCCGCGTATCTCACTCGTGAGGGCACGTGGCGCTCCTTCGACGACATTGGGGATATGCTCGCCTTCTCTAAAGCCCATCGAGAAGATGTTGCCGTCTTCTGGGTACACGATTACGAAGGCGAAGCGTGGCTCAAGGCTGACAGCGCGTTCTTCGTCAAGAGTTCGGAGCTACACACGCCGATGGGCCACGGGATTGTCGCTTTGGGCGATCGCGAGCGTGCGGAACAGCTCGCACGACAGGTCCACGGCTCCGTTTTCACGTTCACAGAATTGCTTGGCCAACGCTGAAGGATTTTCGGCTGCGATCAGCACTCAGCCACCGCCTCCCACACCCGCAATGAAGCCCCCTTGAGTCATCTTGCGCACGTCTAGGACTTCGTCGAGCTTTTCTGGGGGCAAGAGCTTCATCTCGAGGACGACCTCGCGGATCGTCTTCCCTTCAGCCATCGCCCTCTTGACGACTTCGGCAGCTTTATCGTAGCCGATATACGGGTTGAGCGCCGTCGCGAGGATCGCGTTCTGATTCGCGAGACGCTCCATGTGCTCGCGATTGGCGACTATGCCCATAATACACTTGTCGGCAAAGACGCGGCACGCGTTGCTCAAGATCGCCAGCGATTGCAATAGATTATGGGCGATCACGGGTAGAGCAACATTGAGCTCGAAGTTCCCCGACGCCGCGGCTTGTGTAATGACGATGTCGTTGCCCATGACTTGCATGGCGACCATCATCACGGCTTCGGGGATGACGGGATTGACTTTGCCGGGCATGATCGAAGAGCCGGGCTGGAGCGCCGGGAGCCGAATCTCCGCGAGGCCCGCTTGCGGGCCGGAGTTCATCCATCGCAAATCATTAGCAATCTTGTAAAGTGCAATAGCCAATGCTTTCAGCGCACCGCTCAGCTCCACGGCAGTCTCCATCGCGGCTTGCGCCGCGAAGTGATTGCGCGTCTCTTTAAAAGCAATTTTTGTCTCTTGCGCGAGGGCTTGGGCAATTCTCTTCCCGAATTCGGGGTGCGTGTTGATCCCCGTGCCCACAGCTGTGCCCCCCAGAGCCAACTCATAGAGTCTAGGGAGCACGGCTTCGATGCGCTCTCTCGCGAGCGCGATTTGCGCAGCGTACCCGGAAAACTCCTGCCCCAACGTGACGGGCATAGCGTCCATCAAGTGTGTGCGCCCGGTCTTGACGATATCTGAAAATTCGCGGGCTTTGGCTTCAAGAGCTTTCTGTAAGTGTTCTAAAGCGGGCAGGAGTTGCTCATGCACGGCGAGCGCCGCGGAGATGTGCACGCACGCGGGGATCACGTCATTGGACGACTGCCCCAGATTGACATGATCGTTGGGGTGCACGGCGGTCTTGTCGCCGCGCTTGACTCCTAAAATTTCGCACGCGCGGTTAGCAATCACTTCGTTGGCGTTCATATTTGTCGAGGTGCCTGAACCCGTTTGAAAGATATCGATGGGGAAGTGCTCATCTAATTTGCCGTCGACGACTTCGCGGGCGGCTTGCTCGATAGCCTGAGCATGACGCTCGTCAAGTAATTTCAGCTGCGCATTGACTTTGGCAGCGCACAGCTTCACCAACCCTAACGCACGGATAAACGTGCGGGGGAAGCGCACCCCGCTGATGGGGAAATTCTCGACGGCGCGTTGGGTCTGCGCGCCCCAGTAGGCGTCCTGCGGGACTTTGACTTCGCCAAGGGAGTCCTTCTCGATGCGATAGCTCATACAAATCTCCTCTCTTGTTTTTTGGTCGCATTAGGAGTATAAGTGAAGTGGCGTCCCTTGACAATGATGGGAGGCACAGGAGGACGTGATGGAGCGCATTCGGCCTGCAGCCGTCGCAGGAAGCTTCTATCCTGCAAGCTCGGAACGCTTGCGCAAGACCGTCGAGACTTTGCTCGCTCAAGCACAGCCCAAGACACTTGGAGGCAGACTGCGCGGGCTGATCGTGCCCCACGCTGGGTATGTCTACTCTGGGCCGGTGGCGGCAACGGGCTACAAAACAGTTTACAGTTCCAAGTTTGACAGTTCTCAGTTAAGAGTGCTTCTTCTTGGCCCGGCACACTACGTCTACTTCGTCGGCGCGGCAATTGTAGACTGTGACGCCTGGCAGACCCCGCTCGGCTTGGTACAGTGCGCCAAAGGCTTGATCGCTCGCGCCCTCGAGCGCGGCGATCTCCAGAATAATCCCAACGCTCATGCTCCAGAGCATTCTTTAGAAGTGCAGCTCCCCTTCGTGCAGACTGTGCTTCCCAACTGTGAGATCTTCCCCATCTTGACGGGCGAATGCGACTATCGCAATCTAGCACGAACACTCGCGCCATATCTAGAAGACATAGATCTCATTATTGTCAGCTCGGATCTGAGCCACTATTATCCCTACGAGGAAGCCGTAGGGCGCGACGCTCTAGCCCACCGAGCCATTGAAAATTTCGATTTTGCGTTGATGGAGGAGCGCGTCGAAGCCTGCGGGAAGACCGCGATCCTGACACTGATGCAGATTGCTCGTGATCACGGATGGAAAGCGAAGCTCTTGGACTATCGCAATTCCGGGGATACAGCGGGGGATAGATTCCGAGTTGTGGGCTATGGGTGCTACGCGTTCTATGAGGGGTAACTCGATGATCGCGACGCTTGCAGAGCTGCTCGATGCGCGTACGCGCGAGGGCGAGCTCTACGAGAAGCTCGACGATAAGAGAGTGCGCTGCTATGCGTGCGCTCATCGCTGCGTGATCTTCGAGGGGAAACGGGGTATCTGCCAGGTGCGCTTCAATAGAGACGGAAAACTCTACGTGCCCTGGGGGTATGTCAGCTCGTTGGGGTTGGACCCCATCGAGAAAAAGCCGTTCTATCACGTGTTGCCTGGCGCACGCACACTCACATTTGGGATGCTCGGATGCGATCTGCATTGCCCATACTGCTTCTCCCCAGAAACGCCTGTGACGACCGAGCGAGGAGTCCTCTCTATTGAAGAGATTTTCTGTTTGGGAGAAGAGAGACTAATGCTCCCCGACGGAGAAGCTTCACGTCCCCAGCTCCAGGTGGTCACGGAGGCTGGCGAGCTTCGCCCTGTGCAGGCCGCCTTCAAGCATTACTATGAAGGCGAGCTGATCACTATTAAGCCTTATTACCTCCCAGCGCTTCGCTGCACTCCCGACCATCGTCTCTACGCCACCACGAACCCTGAAGGGGGCCCTATCGAGATCGTAAGAGCTGAAGAACTCACACCCCACCATTTCTTAGTCATCCCAAAGCGCTTTACCTGCTCCACATCAGTAACGTTGGACGTGTCCGCTCTCTTAGAAGAGTTGCACCCCTCCTATAAGATCCCTCACAAATTGGCGCCGCATCAAGTCGAATGGCTCATGGTCGCTACCCAAGAAGGAGTAAGCTCACGAGAACTGGGACAAGCTTTAGGTAAGGACCCATCCTACATACGGCACGTGCGCAGTAAAGTCTATCGCGGGCTGTGGCAAGAAGAGCGCAGGCAGCGCCTCGTAATAGAAGGCGGCCGAGTTCGCTTCTTGAAAGAGCATAGACCTGGAGTCCCTCTCTATCTCCCCGTGGAGGAACGCCTCGCTCGACTCCTCGGGTATTATTGCGCCGAAGGCTGCGTAGTCCTCGAGAAGGGGCGCCCTAACAGCCGCACACTCATCTTCGCCCTTGGGCCGCAAGAACACAGACTAGCTAACGAGATCTGTACCCTGCTCCAAGAACTCTTCGACGTGACAGCTCGACGCGTTCGCCGTCGCACCACCCTCGCCGTGGAGGTCACCAAAGCATCAGTAGCTTGGCTCTTTGAGCGGCTCTGCGGCGCGAAGTCGCAGGAAAAGCGAGTTCCAGAGGTCATCTTTAAGGCTCCGCCGTCAATTATCCAAGCCTTTCTGGAAGCTTATACCCACGGAGATGGGCATTGCTACGAAAACGGCAAGATAACGGTCACGACGAAATCCCGTGCTCTGGCTTATGGAGTCGCATGGCTTGTCCTCCAACTAGGGAATCTTCCCTCACTCTATATCAATGTACAGCCACAGACAAAGCAAATTGAGGATCGGCACGTGTACCAGGCCGCGGAGCAATATACTATCGTCTGGTACAAGGACAAGACCGTCCCGCGGCGCTATCGCGAGACGTCTGATTATTATCTGGTTCCAATCCGCTCTATATGCCGTGAACCATATCAGGGGCCGGTTTATAACCTAGAGATAGACGACACAACTCACAGCTATCTAGCGGGTTTCTGCCTTGTGAAAAACTGCCAAAACTGGGAGATCTCGCAGACCTTGCGCGACACAAGCGCCGGCGCACTTCCTCACGACGTCACGCCAGAAGAGCTTGTCAGTCTAGCTCAGCGCTACGGCGCGCGCGCCGTCATCAGCTCATATAACGAGCCCTTGATCACCTCAGAGTGGGCCGTAGCAGTCTTCAAAGAAGCCAAAAAGCTCGGGTTGCTCACGGGCTATGTCTCCAACGGCAACGCGACCCGTGAAGTTTTACAGTATCTGCGCCCGCATCTCGATTGCTACAAGATAGACCTAAAGTCTTTTCAAGATAAAAATTATCGTGTGCTGGGAGCGGTCTTATCGAAAGTCCTCGACGGCATTGCGATGGTGCACGAGCTGGGCTTTTGGCTGGAGATCGTGACGCTTGTCGTTCCGGGCTTCAACGATTCCGACGACGAGCTAAGACAGATCGCGAAGTTTTTAGTCTCGATCTCCCCGGATATCCCATGGCACGTCACAGCGTTTCATAAAGACTACAAGATGACCGATTCGGACAATACTCCGGCAGAGACGCTCATCCGTGCGGCGCAGATCGGCTACGACGCGGGGCTGCACTTCGTCTACACGGGCAATCTCCCTGGCATGACCGGGCGCTATGAGAACACATACTGTCCAGGGTGTGGGGCGCTGCTCATCGAGCGTTATGGGTTTGCGATTCTACAAAACAGACTTCGCGATGGGCACTGCCCCAATTGCGGGCGGACGATCCCAGGAGCGTGGATCTAACCCAGCGCCTCCGCGACCAATTCTGCAATATCTTTGTTCTCAAACTCGGCGTTCTTTGACTTAATCCCATCTTCGAGCATGATCATGCAGAAGGGACAGGCGCTCGCCACCAGGCTTCGCCTAGACCGTACGGCTTCGCCGGCCGCTGGCCGGCGAAGATGAACGTCAAGCGCAGCTTGCGCTTGCTGGACTCTGAGTTCGTTGACGCGCTTGCCGGGTTCTTCTTCAAGCCACATCAGCCCGCCACCCGCGCCGCAGCACATCCCGCGCTCGCGATGCCGCTCCATCTCCACGAGCTTCACACCTGGAATCTTCTGTAAGATAGCCCTCGGTGCGTCGAAGATACGATTGTAGCGCCCCAGATAGCACGAATCGTGATACGTAATCGTCGCCGGGATCTCTTGGGTGAGCTGGAGCCGTCCGTCTCTCAGTAATTGCTCGATGAGCTGCGTATGATGGACGACTTCGTACTGCCCGCCCAGCGCAGGATATTCGTTCTTGAGAGTATTGAAGCAGTGCGGGCAGATCGTCAAGATCTTCTTGACGTTATAATTGTTAAAAATCTCGATGTTCTGCTTCGCGAGGATCTGAAAGATATATTCATGGCCGATGCGGCGGGCAGGATCGCCGGTGCAGCCCTCTTCCTCGCCGAGCACGGCAAATTTAATCTGAGCGTGCTGTAGGATCTTCACGACGCTGCGGGCGATCTTCTGCGTCCGGGGATCGAACGACGCGGCACAACCAACGAAGAAGAGATACTCAAAATCTGGACTGGGGTTGGACGCAGCTAATGCCGAAACGATAGGTACGTCGAGGCCCTTTATCCACGCTAAGCGTTCAGACGCGGGCATGTCCCAAGGGTTGCCGCGCCCATCCATTCCCTTGAAAACGTCGGTGAACCCCTTAGGGTACTTGTCTTGGATCATCACTTCGTTGCGACGCAGCTCTATAATTTTATTCAAGGGATCGATGAAGACCGGACAGACTTCGACACAGGCCATGCATGTTGTGCACGCCCAGATCTCCTCAGGCTTGATCGAGTACCCAATGATCTGTTTATGCTCTTTGGGACTGCCAAATGCAGGAAACTCTTCATTTGCGTGGGTGCGTAACTCTAAAATAATCTCGCGCGGTGAGAGGATCTTCCCCGATAGATGCGCGGGACAGTTCGCTTCGCAGCGCCCGCACTCGGTGCAGCTCGCTAAATCTAAAAAGTCTTTGCGCGTTAAGTCCTTCAGGGTCTGAAAGCCCAAGACTTCATTGCGCTCGAATGCGCCCTCGACATCTAACAGTTCTAAACGTCCGCGCGGACGCATATCTTGGAAGAAGAGATTGACCCCAGCTGAAAGAATGTGCATTACTTTCGGTGCATAGGGCAGATACGCGATCCAGCCCAACGCTAAAAGCCCATGCATCCACCACAGAGCCAAATGCCATGCGCGCAATGTCCCAACGGAAGCAGTCTGCACCCACTGTGAGACGAGAAAGCCCGCCCACGACCAGCGCGGATCGTACCCTAATTCTGCCGCCGTCGCCGCCAGGCGCAAGCCCTCGACGAGAAAGCCCGTGATCCCGATGAACAACAGCCACAGGGGCAGTGCCAAATCTAACGGCTTCCACGTCAGCTGCGGCGGCCTGAGCCCATAACGCCGTATCAGCGCCCAGATCAACCCGATGAGAAAGAGCACGCCCAGCGTGTCCAAGATCACTTCGTACCCCAAGAAGAACGAGCCGACCCAAAAGCCGTGCTCCATTCCCAAAATCTTTTGAAACAGATCGTACTCAATCGTGACGATGACCGTGCCGATGAAGAGCACAATGAAGCCCCACATGATTAAAAAGTGCATCATGCCGGCAGGGGCGTCATGGCGCAGAATAGTTCTATTGGCCGCGATGCTCGCTATCGCTGCGCTCAGTTTGGCTAATAACGGGCGTACAGTGAAAGAAACCCTCTTGCCCTGGAGGATGCGGCGCACGTGACTATAGATACCATAGGCAAAGATCACGACAGCGATCAGAGCGATGAGATAGAAGATCAGTTCACCAAGGGGCGAGATGTTCCAGAAGACTTCGCGGGTAACCACGGTGTCACTCCTTTGTGCTCTGTGCTCGTTGGCGAAAGTTTACCGTAGTCTTGTCGAGAGCGTCAAATAATTTAGCGATGATCTTCTGATTTGCCGATGGGAACGCGTACTTGGGCAACTCTTCGGGGCTGACCCACGCCCAGGCCGTGCAGCCACGACAGCGGGGCCGGCCCCCTGCATAGAGCCCCTCAAAGACATGGAGCGTCACGCGAAAGTGCGAATACCCGTGACGCACCGTCATGAAGTGTTTCAGATCGCGCACGCGGATATTCACTTCTTCGAAGATTTCGCGGCGCACGCAGTCTTCGAGGGATTCAAGGGGCCGGCGCTTGCCCCCAGGGAACTCCCACAGCCCTCCTAAAAGCCCATCGTCAGGTCTTTTGGTGATGAGAATCTTATCACCCTTCCAGATGATCCCCACGGCGACGTCGTAGTGGGGCTTAGAATGAGCTTGCGCGCGCACGGGCAGCTCGTTCTGTATCCCAAGCCGCCGCGCTCGGCAGAGCTTGCTAAGCGGGCAGATGAGACACCGTGGCTCTCGCGAGACACAAATCATCGCGCCAAGGTCCATCAGCGCTTGATTGAAGAGCCCAGCTCTCTTGGGGGGTAAGAGCGTTCGTGCCAGCTCCTCGAGCTGCCCGTAGGTCTGGGCGTGACGTAAGGCGAACAGCCGCGCCAGGACCCGACGGACATTCGCCTCGACAACAGGCTCATCCTGCCCAAACGCGATGCTCAAGATCGCGCCAGCCGTGTAGCGCCCGATTCCAGGGAGCTTCAGCAACTCTGCGCGCGTGCTGGGAATCTTTCCGTTGTAGTCCCGCAGGATAATCTGCGCGGCTTTGTGTAAGCTGCGCGCGCGGGCGTAGTAGCCCAGCCCCTCCCACGCTTTTAAGACGTCATCGAGGGGGGCACGCGCAAGCTGCTCCAGCGTGGGAAACTGCTTGATAAATCTCTCGTAGTACTGGCGCACGCGCTCGACTTGCGTCTGCTGCAGCATGATCTCGGAGACCAAGATATAGTACGGATCTGTCGTCTGGCGCCAGGGGAGATCGCGCCGGTGACGGCTGTACCAAGCCAGGAGCGCATCTTGCAGGGGTTCTTTAGACCGTCGGGACATTCAGAATATCGCGTGGGGGAAGGCCCTCTTGCTCACGACAGAGCAGCTCCCAAAAGACCTTCATCCGATAGCGTGGGGTGTCTTTGAGCATCGCGGCGATTCTCTTGCGCAGCTTCGTCGTCAGATAATAGACAGACTGCAGCGGGTTGTACAGAGAGGGCCAATGGAGGTAGACGTACTCTTTGCGCATGAGGTCCTCAAGGCCCTCAAGAAGCTCCGCGGCAGGACGCCCCAAGCGCTGCTCCAGCCGTAGGACGCTCGCCGCGCCGTCGCGCCAGAGCGATTGCAGGAGTTCCGCTTCTAGCTCGAGCAGCTCTTCCCTGGAGAGCTTGGGAATCGTCGCCACAGCTTGGTCACCCGCAGCACTATAGCGTCAACCAAGACATTTGTCAAGAGGGGAGCTTGGCCCGCTAGCGCACACTCCCGGTATAATCAAAGCACTATGCTCGTGATCAACATTGGACAGCTTGTCACTCCTCATGGGCGCCATGCCCTAGGCCACCAAGCTATGCGCCGGCTCACCGTCGTACATAATGCCTATGTGAAGATTGAAGACGGTGTCATCGTGCAGCTCGGCTCCATGTCCGACTTGCGCCATTCTCAAATCTCAGAAGCGCTTGACGCTCAGGGCGGCGTCGTGATCCCTGGCTTAGTCGATCCCCATACCCACGCGGTTTTCTATGGAACCCGCGAAGATGAGTTCTTAGCCCGCTGCCAAGGCGAAAAGTACGGCAAGGGCATTCTGACTACTGTCGAGAAGGTTCGTCAAGCTTCAGAAGATCAAATTTATGAGTTCTCTAGAAGTTTTCTTCAAGCGATGGTACGCCTCGGCACGACGATGGTTGAGATTAAGAGCGGCTACGGATTAGACACCCCAAACGAGCTGAAGCTCCTGCGAGTTATCCAAAGACTCAAAGAGACGATGCCCATCGAGATCGTGCCGACGTTCTGCGGGGCACACGCTGTGCCCGCGGGGGTCGAAAAATCTCAATATATCCAAGAGATCATCACGGAGATGCTGCCGCGCGTGCGCGCTGAAAAGCTCGCAGAATTCGGCGATGTCTTCTGCGAACGGGGCTTCTTCAGTATCGAAGAGAGCCGCGAGATTCTGCGTGCGTGTCACCGAGCGGGCTTAGGGCTAAAAATTCATGCCGATGAGCTGAGCCCTCTAGGGGGAGCTGAGCTCGCCGCCGAGCTTGGCGCTATTTCCGCAGATCATCTTCTGCACGTCTCTGAGCGAGGGATAGAAGCGCTCAAGCGTGCGGGCGTCGTCGCGGTACTCCTGCCAGGGACGGCGTTCTCCCTCAACGCAGAGTATGCTCCTGCTCGTAGGATGATCGACGCGGGGCTTGCCGTCGCACTAGGGACGGATTTCAACCCCGGAACGTGTCTCATCTATTCGATGTTCTTCATGATCGCTTTGGCTGTGCTGAAGATGGGGATGACTGTCGAAGAGGCGCTCACAGCCGCGACGCTCAACGCAGCAGCGGCCCTGCGCCGCGCTCATATTACAGGGAGCCTAGAGCCAGGCAAGCGCGCGGATCTCGTCGTGCTCAACCTGGAGAACTATAAACAGATTCCGTACTTTATTGGGCATGAAGGACGCTTTGTGCGCGCCGTAATCGCGCGAGGGCACATCGTCTATGAGCAAGGCCAAGCTCGTCATTAACGCTTGTGCCAAGATCAACCTGGGCCTACGGGTCTTGGGGAAGCGCTCCGATGGATATCACGAGATCGAGACCCTCTTTCAGAGCATAGACCTGCACGATACCCTCACGCTAGAGCTCACCGAGAGCGCCGAAATCTCTCTAGAAATTTCAAGTCCCTGGGCGCTCCCCAAGGGGCAGGAGAACCTTGTCTATCGCGCAGCGGAGCTCATACGAGCTCGCTTTGGGATAGCTGATGGCGTTCACGTGCGCTTGGAAAAGCGCATCCCCGTGGGAGCGGGCTTGGGCGGCGGCTCCAGCGACGCGGCCGCCACGCTCGTCGGGCTCAATGAGCTCTTCCGGTTGGCACTTAACTCTGCTAAGCTCCAGGAGCTCGCGCTCCAGCTCGGCAGCGATGTCCCATATTTTTTCGTAGGGGGGCTTTGTCGCGGGCGCGGCCGCGGCGAACTCTTAGAAAAGCTCCCTGAGCGCTTGGCTGACCACAGCTTTGTGCTCACTATGCCACCAAGTAGTGCGCTGTCGACAGCAGAGGTCTATCGCCACTACGATGAGCTGTGCCGTCAGGGCTGGCAGCCTCCACCAGCACGACTTTGCGAAGATATAGATTGCGCTAATGATCTCGAAGACGCAGCGCTTGCGCTCTGCCCGGCGCTGCACGCGCTGCGCAAGCTGCTCAAAGAGCTTGAGCCGGAGCTCTGGGGCATGAGCGGCAGCGGACCAACATATTACGCGGCGTGGGCCTCGTCGGCCAAAACGCAACACGCTGCTCAACTCCTCGCCCACGAGCACTACGCCGTCTACCTGGCACGCCCAACCCCCAGGGCTATCAGCTTTGCTCCCAGCCAGGACGTCGATTAAGATAGCTGTATGAATGTCCGAATCGGCCTTGCTCAGATCAACACGACCGTTGGTGATCTTAAGGGCAACGCCAAGAAAATATTAGAGTATCTGGGGCACGCCCGTGCTGAGCACGTTGATATCATGGCGTTCCCTGAGCTGGCGCTCACCGGTTATCCCCCAGAAGACCTGGTCTTCCGCAATGACTTTCTTCAAGCGACGCAAGCAGCGCTCACGGAGATCATCCCTCATGTGCGTGATCTCGTCGCAATTGTCGGGTTCGTCGAGCTCGATCAGAATCACAGATATAACTCAGCAGCCGTCATATGCGATGGACAGCTTATTGGGATCTATCGCAAGCACTGCCTGCCCAACTATGGGGTCTTCGACGAACTGCGCTACTTCCACCCCGGCGAGCGCTTTTCGATCTTTACTGACGGAGCGCTCTCGTTTGGGGTTACGATCTGCGAAGACTTGTGGTGTTCTAACAGCCCGGTGATTGCCCAGGCGCGTGCGGGAGCGCAGCTCATTATCAATATCTCGGCTTCGCCCTATGAGATCTATAAGCCCTCTCAGCGCGAGCGTTTACTCGCCAAGCACAGCACTCAAGAGCACGTCGCCGTCGCGCTCTGCAATCTTGTAGGCGGCCAAGACGAGCTCGTCTTCGATGGCCAGAGCTTGATCTATGATCACCAGGGGAAGCTGATAGCACGAGCAAAAGCTTTTGAAGAAGATCTATTAATCGCTGATCTCTCGCTAGCACCGCCAAGCCGAGCTACACTATTGAACGGGGCGGTCAAGCTCCCACGAGCTGTGGGCCGTTACCCTGCCCAGCGAAGAGTCCCGCGCATCGAGCCATCTCTGCCTGAAGCCGAGGAGATCTATCGTGCGTTGGTGCTCGCGACGAGAGACTACGCGCGCAAGAACGGCTTCCAAAGAGTCATCGTTGGGCTTTCCGGGGGAATCGATTCGGCGCTCGTCGCGTGCATCGCTGCCGATGCCCTCGGCCCGGAGAACGTGCTTGGGGTCTTTCTGCCCTCACGATTCACATCGCAGCTCAGTCGCGACAGCGCAACCCAGATTGCCCGCAATCTGAAGATTCAGCTTCTGGAAATCGATATAGACTCGCTCTACGAGAGCGCGTTGCAGACGCTTGCTCCCGTGTTTGGTGAGGCCCAACCCGATGTGACTGAAGAGAACATCCAAGCGCGCGTGCGCGCTGTTCTGTGGATGGCGTTGGCAAACAAATTTCGGGCCCTCGTGCTGACCGCGGGCAACAAGAGCGAGCTCGCTGTGGGGTACGCGACGCTCTACGGAGACATGGCCGGGGGATTTTCAGTTCTGAAAGATCTCACAAAAACGAGAGTCTATCAGGTGGCTCGTTGGCGCAACACACAAGCTGCAGTCATCCCTCAAAGTATCCTCGAGCGCGCTCCTACAGCTGAGCTGCGCCCAGATCAAACAGACGAAGCAGATCTTCCTGCGCCCTATCGCGACTTAGATCGCGTGCTCGAAGCATACGTGGAGCGCAACCAGAGCCCTAAGGAGATCGCGCAAGCGCTGCAACTTCCTGAGGGTGTCGTGCGCCAGATCGTCATGCTCATTCAAAAGAGCGAATATAAACGGCGCCAAGCCCCCATCGGCCCGAAGATCACCCCTCGGGCTTTCGGGCGCGACTGGCGCCAGCCCATCGTCAATCGTTTTGAGCCTCACTAATCTATATACGATTTCAGCCACTTTGGCAGCTCCCCTTCTCGAGCGGTAGGTGGGTCCTGAGTGAAATCGAGCAGTGCGTAGCTTTGCGGGCTCATCGGCTCGTTGGTGAGCACGATGAGATCGGCGTGCTCGCCGAATCTGTCTAAGACGTCCTCGCGGCGCACCAGATCAAGCTTGACTCCAACAAGCGGGCGCCCGCTCGCCTCGTAGAACATTTGGTACGATTGGCTGGCGGGCATGTGGACCTCGATAGTTCCGGCACTGCTGACACAGGCCCTGGGAGCTGCTTGCGTCGCGCGCACAATAACCCCATAAGGACCGGGCAAGCAGCGCTCAAGAGCGCGGCGCAGTCGTGGCAAGACAGGCACGACGTAGAGCCGAAACTCCGTAATACTACTGATATAGAGAGCCAAGGGGCCTTGAGGATCTTGTCGTAAAGCGCGCACGCGATTGACTAAGTTTTGGTTGAACGCATTCCCTCCGACGACGTATGAGATCTCGGTGGGAAAGACGACTAAATGGCCCTCGCTCACCGCAGGGGCGATCTGGTCAAAGGCCTCCTTGGGAAGGCCTCTGCCTGTTTGGAATTCGATGATCTGCGCTCTCATATGATGCCTCTCACCGGGAGAGAAGGCAAGGGTGCTCAACCCTCCCAGAAGATTATTTTGCTTGCTCTAAAAGCGTTTGTCAAGCCTTCTGCAGAGCGCGGAGTTTGGCACTGCGGGCGCGCGGGTTCTGGGCAGATTCTTGAGGTGAGGGACGGAGTGGTCCCCAGATCTGCTCGGCTTGGCCTGCTTTGAGCTGCGCACGAAAGAATCTCTTCACAATGCGATCTTCCAGCGAGTGAAACGAGATCACGGCGAAACGACCCCCAGGAGCGAGACGCTCAAATCCTACTGTCAAGGCTTTCTGCAGATTTTCAAGCTCATTGTTGACAGCGATGCGCAGGGCCTGGAAGATGCGGGTTGCCGGATGAATGTGGCTCTTATAGCGCACAGCTGGGGGAATGCTCCGCTCAATGATCTTCACTAATTCTGTCGTCGTCTTAATAGGCGCGGTGCGGCGCGCGCGTACAATATTTTTCGCGATGCGTGCGGCCCAGCGCTCTTCCCCATACTCCCGAAAGATCTGCACAAGCTCGCGCTCGTCGAGGGAATTGACTAAATCAGCCGCGGTCAGCTCTTGAGTTGGGTCGAGGCGCATATCGAGAGGACCTTCGAGGCGGAAGCTCAGCCCGCGCTCGGCTGTATCAAGCTGCGTGAGCGAGACCCCTAAATCTAAAAGAATTCCGTCTACATGCTGAATTCCTAGGTTGTCCAGGACTTTGTCGAGCTGGGCGAAGTTCGCGTGAACGAGCTTCACACGATGTGAAAATTCCTGGAGATGCGCACGAGCGATCTCTAATGCCCTTGGGTCGCAATCCAGCCCAATCAAAAGCCCGTTCTGTAAGCGCGACGCGATCTCGCGCGCGTGGCCGCCACCGCCGACAGTGCCGTCGAGATAGATACCGTTGGGCTTGATCGCCAAAGCTTCTAAAACTTCAGCGACCATCACCGGCTGATGCGGACGTGGGGTCATAGTATTTTGTATTCACTCAGCTACCCCTGGCCGGCAGGGCTCAGAGCACACACGCCCAGATGAACTCTCGCCACCGACCCCATTGAGCCGCCAGTTTCTGCGATCGTATACGAATCTCAGCGTATCCAGGTTCCGTGAGGTTGACGGCGATCTCGCGCCACGATGGGACCGGACGCATGCGCTGGGTTTTGATCGTGGCCTCTTTGAGTGCCCAAAAGACAAGGAGCCCTTCGAGCTCTTGCCCAACGAAAGAGCGAGCAAGTTGCATGCGCTCCTGTTCGCTGAGCACACGCTCGTGTAAATCGAGACGCACCGCACGGATATGTTGTAAATCCACGCCAATGGGAGTGCCCAGCGCTAGCCCCGCCAATCCATACCCCGCGCTGTGAGCGATCGAGATATGTATGTCACTGCAGAGCGGTCGCTGGAGCACCGGTGCCCCTGTAGGAGTGTTCCCGATCTCAATCTGGACAAGATCAAGTGCGAGATTGGCTGTCTCCAGGAGATATTGTCGTATAAGCCCTTTAGCGGCCCAGCGACCGGCCAGCCAGTCTTGACGGCGTCGCCACGTCTTGAACCTCTCCAACGCGCGGATTTCTTCAGGGGTCAACCACACAGAGGGTTCGGGGAAGCAGGGCGGTGTCGTAAGGTGCAGACGCGCAATAAACTCTCTCATCGCAGATCCCTCTTCAAGATCTTCCCCACGATGCTCTTGGGCAGCGAGTCGCGAAACTCAACGATCGTGGGCACCTTGTATTTTGCCAGATGCTCCGCGCAAAACGCTTTGATCTCATCGGCTGTGGGGCTTGTCCCAGGCTTGGGCACGATAAGAGCCTTCACGGTCTCCCCGCGATAGGGATCGGGCACCCCGATGACCGCGGCTTCGAGCACTTTAGGGTGTTTATAGAGCACCTCTTCAACCTCGCGCGGGTAGACCTTCAACCCCGAACAGATGATCATCTCTTTGAGACGATCAACAATATAAAAATACCCATCTTCGTCCATGCGGGCGAGATCTCCCGTGTGGAGCCAGCCGCCACGCAGAGCCATGGCTGTCTCGTCAGGGCGGTTCCAATAGCCTGCCATCACTTGTGGGCCTTGGACGATCAATTCACCGATTTCTCCTGGGAGCAGCTCTTGCCCTGACGTTGGGTCAACGATCTTGGCATCGGTGTCGGGGAAGGGGATGCCAATGCTCCCTGGAACTTGCTTGCCATAGAGCGGATTGCAGTGGGTCACGGGAGAGGCTTCTGAGAGCCCGTAACCTTCGACGAGCACCGCACCGGTCAGCTCCTCAAAGCGCCGTTTGACTTCCAAGGGAAGCGGTGCGGAGCCGCTGATACATGCCTTGATTGAGCTGACATGATAGTCCTTCACGCGGGGATGGTTGGCAATAGCTGCATAGAGCGTCGGCGCGCCGGGGAAGAGCGAGGGGCGCTCACGATCTATAATCTTTAAGAGTTCGTCTATCTGGAAGCGCGGGACTAAGATGAGTGCTGCCGCGAGCGCCATCGAGAGATTGAGCGCTACTGTCATGGCATAGACATGGAAGAGCGGGAGCACGCACAAGCACGTCTCTTGGGCAGGTCGGGCGTGCGGGAACCACGAGCGCGCTTGCAGTGTGTTCGCCACAAGATTCTTATGGGTGAGCATGGCGCCCTTGGGGATGCCCGTCGTTCCCCCGGTATACTGAAAGAGCGCGATATCGCTTGAGCGCACGGGGATCTGTGGGGGATGTGTTGGGGCACTGCGAATCAAGTCTGAGAAGAGATAGACGTTCGGCGGGCTTGGGCGTATGCGTTTGGGGCGCTCTTTGAGCAAATACCCTAAGCGCAGCAGCCCTGGGAAGAACTCCTGTACTCCCGTGACGATAATGCGTTTCAAATTCGTCTTCCCTTGAATGTGCAGGACTTTCTCGTAGAAGCGATCGAGCGTGATGAGCGTCTCGGCTTGCGAATCCCCTAAGATCACATGGAGTTCGTCCTCGGTGTAGAGGGGGTTAGTCTGAACGACAGTCACGCCCGCCTTGAGCGCTCCGTAGAACGCTATGACAAACTGCGGGATATTGGGGAGCATCAGCGAGATCTTTTCCCCGGGCTGGGCCCCGATCTGGATCAGCGCTGCGGCGAAGCGATCGACAAGTTCGCGTAGTTGCCCGTACGTGATCCGTTGCCCGAAGAAGACGAGTGCTGGTGCCTTCTCGTACTGCTCTGCGGAACGATCGAGAAAATCATAGAGCGGCTTCTCCGGATATGTCAGGGTATGGGGGATGTCGTCGGGGTAGTGGCGGAGCCAGGGCTTCGCAGTCATGGGGCTTCACCTTAGAGATAATAGCATAAATGGCGCTCTGTGTGCAAGAGGGCTTTGACCTTCAATCTCTCTCGTGCTATACTGAACCCAATGAAGGCACTCGTGGCTATTGCAGGGATAGTGGCGCTCGATCAAGCAAGTAAGGCGCTAGCTCTTAAGATTTTGGAGCCCGGCCGGCCGGTTGAGCTCATCGATGGGGTCTTGCGCTTAACGCTCACGTGGAACGACGGCGGGGCATTTGGGCTCTTTCAGGGATTTGGGGGTGTAATCGCGGTTCTTGCAGCTCTTGTCAGTTTCGCAATTATAGGGCTGTTGCTGTGGGGCCCGCCGCAGCGTCGGTCTATGACCATTGGACTAGTGTGCATTGCTGGGGGAGCCTTGGGCAATCTGACGGATCGATTCATGCGGGGAGCAGTCATTGATTTTCTCGAGCTCCGCTGGCACGATCTGAGTTGGCCTATCTTCAATCTCGCTGACACGGCAATTGTTATGGGGACGGGCTTTGTGCTGTTCGCTCTCGTGATCTTGGAGCGCCGAAGCGCTCGTGAGCCCCAATGAAGGGAGTCTTTATCGTCTTTGAGGGGATTGACGGGTGCGGAAAGTCCACGCAGCTCCGCGCGCTCTCCAAGCGCTTGCAGGCATACGGGATAGAGCCTTTAGTAATACGGGAGCCCGGCGGCACTCCTGTGGGGGAGCAGATCAGGGAGATCTTGCTAGAACGCCCCTTAGAGATGGAGCCTCTGACGGAGCTCTTGCTCTATGAAGCGTCGCGCAGCGAGCTGACGCGCACGGTGCTGCGCCCGGCGCTCCAGGCAGGCCAAGTAGTGCTTGCGGATCGCTTTGCTATGGCGAGCTTGGCGTATCAGGGCTATGGCCGGGGCCTCGACTTAACTTTGGTGCGCCATTTCAATACCATAGCGACTGAGGGGATAGAGCCGTCTATGACGATTATTCTCGATGTCCCGGTAGAGGTGGCTCTTGCGCGCAAGCGCAGCGCGTTTGATCGGCTGGAGCGCGCGGGGCTGGAGTTTCACGAGCGGGTACGCCGGGGCTATCGCGAGCTGGCGCAACAGACCCCCGGAAGTTTATTATTAGACGGGACACGCCCAGCCTCTGAGCTCGCTGAGCAGATCTGGAAGGCCGTGGAGTCGCTCTTGTGAGTTGCTGGCAAGGAAGGAGGATAGAGTATGGAATTTTCGTGCGGACGGAACGAATTTCTCGCAGGGGTGAAGACCGTCAGTCGCGCCATCGGGAGAGCCACCAGTATGCCGATCTTGGCTGGGGTGAAGCTCGAGGTCAAGAAGAATCAACTCACGCTGTATGCGACGGATCTCGAGCGCGCTATCTGGTGCTCCGTCCCGATAGAGAACCGCGACGGCGATGAAGCATTAGTGCTCAACGGCGAACTCCTCGTGAGGATCGCGAACACTCTTCCCGCTGATACTGTTGAGCTCAAGACGATTCCCGGCACGGGCAAAGTCGAGATCGTCTCTGGTGGGGTGACGTTTGATCTCTTCCGGCTCTCGTTAGAGGACTATCCTGAGGTACCGTCCCTACCAGACAAACCCATCTGTGTGCTAGAGAAGTCTCAGCTTGAGAGGAGCTTAGAGCTTGTCGCGTATGCGGCGCTTCCTGCTCGCGAGACGTCTCGGCTGAGCCTGACTGGCGTCAACTTGGTCTTAGAGAAAGAGACCCTGAAGGTTGTGGCGACGAACGGGTATCGCCTGGCGCTCAAGTCCGAACGCTTAGCGCAGAGAGCTTCTCAAGAAGGGGAGTTTCTCGTCGCCGCAGACTCCCTGCGCGACTTGGCGGGGATCTTGGCTCAACTAGAATCAGAAACCGTCGAGCTCTATCAGTCTGAGAATTATCTCTTTTTCAAGGCTGGGTCGGTCGTCTTTGTCGGGCGGCTCATTGAAGAAGCATACCCTGATTTTGAGAAGGTCATTCCCAGGGAGAACCCCATCGGCATCTCTTTAGAGAGGAAGCGCTTCTTGGAGGCGCTGCAGCGCGCCCAGATCACAGCTGCTGAAGAGTCCGACGCTGTGATCTTGAGCGTAGAAAATACTCTCTTACGGGTGAGCTCACAAGCAGCAGAGAAGGGGGAGACTCACGAAGAGCTCCCCCTGAAGAAGAAAGCTAAGCCCATCAAGATCAGCTTTCGCGCGGAGTATCTCATAGATGCGCTCAAGCGCCTCGAGAGCGAGGAAGTCACGTTATGGCTGGCGGATGCGGAAAGCGCGGGGTTGCTCGAGCCAGGAGATAGCGAGGCCGATCAGGGCTTCTTGTACGTCTGTATGCCCATCAGAATGGACTTCTAGTCGCTCTTGCGCTTGCGGAGGAACGTCGGGATATCCCAATCATCGGAGCGAGCTCGGTCCTTGCGGATGCTGCGCTCGACCTTCTCGATCAACTCTTCTTCGTCGTCTTCGAGTATCTCGAGGCCGCGCTCAAGCTTCTCTTCTTTGGAGAGCTCCTCACGCTCCTTGAACCCCGTCGCGATCACGGTGATGCGCACGCGTTCGAATCCCTCGCGTACTACGGCGCCAAAGAAGATATCCGCCTGATCCGAGAGGGTCTCTTTGATCAGGGAGGCCGCCTCGGTGACCTCCTCGAGGGAGAGATCCGGACCCCCGGTGATATTGAGAATGAGCTTTTGAGCCCCCTCGATGGAGCCTTCTAAGAGCGGGCTGGTGATCGCATTGCGCGCGGCATCGCGGGTGCGGTTCTCCCCCTCCCCCTCCCCAATCCCCATCAGCGCCGTCCCAGCGTTGCGCATCGTCGCTTCAATATCGGCAAAATCGAGATTGATCATCCCCGGCGTGGTGATGAGATCGGTAATACCCTGAATGCCTTGGCGCAAGATATCGTCAGCGAGCTCGAACGCCTTGACGAGGGGCATCTCTGGAGGGGCGACCTTCAGCAATCGGTCGTTGGGGATGGCGATGAGCGTATCGACATACTGTTTGAGCTCCTCGATGCCCTTCTTGGCGCGCTCTGCGCGCAGTCGCCCCTCAAACGAGAAGGGCTTGGTCACCACGGCCACAGTGAGGACGCCCGCTTCGCGAGCTAAGCGCGCAATCACCGGCGAAGCCCCCGTGCCGGTGCCCCCACCCATCCCTGCCGTCAAGAAGATCATATCGGTGTCTTCTAAGAGGGCTGCAAGCTCAGCTTCGGACTCTTCGGCGGCCTTGCGCCCGATCTCCGGGTTGCCTCCAGCCCCCAATCCCGCGGTGAGCTTCGCCCCAATCTGAACGGTCCGATCGGCTTCGATGATCGAGAGCACCTGGGCATCGGTGTTGACCGCAATCAGCTCAACGTCTTTGATCTTGGCTTTCTTCATGCGGTCAACGGCATTGCCCCCGCCACCCCCAACGCCGATCACTTTAATCCGTGCCAATCCGCCTCGGCTCATAGAACCCCCTAACCCCGGAAGAACCGGTTGAGCCAGCGCAGCAGCCGCCCCAAGAGCCCGCTAAACCCCCTGCTCTGAGAACGCGTGACGCTCCAGTAGCGACGCGATGGCTCTCGGTAGCGATACTCCTTCGACTCCACAGCGTATTTGACTAAGCCAATGACCGTCGAATAGATTGGGCTTTCGACAATATCGCGCAACCCGTGAATCCCCTGAGGAGGAAGACTACGCCGCACCGAGATGTCATAACGCTCAGAGACGAACTCCGGTAGCCCTTTCAAGAGCGATGTGCCTCCTGTCAAGACGATCCCCGCAGGGATGAGATCGCGATAGCCGACGTCTTCGATCTCACCCATCGCTAAATCGAAGAGCTCCTCTAATCTGGGCTCGATGATCTTCGCGAGCTTTCTCTTTGAGATGAGCTTCTTCTCTTCGCTGATGGTCGTGATCTCAATGCGTTCTTCTTCGGCAGCCTCGTCGGTGATGCGCGGCAGCCCCTCTTGGATCTTGATGCGCTCGGCTTCTTCGTAGCTGACTCGCAACCCTACTGTGATGTCGTTAGTGATATGCTCGCCCGCGATAGGGATGATCTTGCTGAACCAAATATCGCCATCGCGGAAGATCGCAATATCTGTGGTGCCGCCCCCGATGTCCATCAAAGCGACCCCAAGCTCCTTCTCGGCTTCTGTCAGCACGGCATAGGACGAAGCCAATGGTTGCAGCACGATCTGTTCCACTTCGATCCCCAGGTTCTCTACGCATCGCCGGATATTGTGTACGGCTGTGATCGAGCCGGTCACGATATGCACATCGACCTCAAGGCGTGTCCCAATCATGCCTACGGGGTCCGTGATCCCCTCTTGGCCGTCTACAATATACTGACGTGGGATAACATGGATCAGCTGACTATCTGGGGCAATCTGCACGGCTTGCGCCGTATCGATCACCCGTTGGACATCCTCTACAGTGATGATCCGACTCTCCCGGGAGATCGAGACTGTCCCAGAATTGTTAATGCTCTGAATGTGCTTTCCCGCAATTCCCGCGTAGACGCGCTCGATCTTGACATCGGCCATATTTTCGGCCTCTTCAATAGCGCGTTTAATAGAAGCCGTCGTCTCGCCGATGTCGACTACAACCCCTTTCTCTAGGCCATGAGAGGGGGCCTTCCCCATCCCGATGATCTCGATCTGGCCGTCCTCGACATTACAGACGAGGGCGACCACCTTTGTAGTGCCTATGTCTAGGCCGACAATGATCTCCCCCATTCCCTCATCACCATCCCTCACGGACGAGCTTGCTCTTGAAGAATTACAGCGCGCTCAAATCGCAGATCGATCCGATGCGGGTGGCGCCCTGCTAGGGCGCTGAGGACCCGCCGAAGTTTTGCCAATTCCCACCGGACATCATAGATGGATAAGAAGACATCCGGGCCATCTCGCAACGACAGAATCATGGTGCTCCCTTCGAATCGGATTGTTGTAATAGAGTTGAGCAGATGTCCAGGGCTGGTCATCAGAGCTCTCAACGGGACGAGATAAAAGAGCTCGGCGAGGCGACGGCCGCGCTCGGTCTCGACGGTCTGAGGTTCGACGAGGATCGGGCCGAAGCCCCCCTGAGCCTCGGCATAGAGGACCCCCTCGGTGTCGACCCAGAAGAGCTTGTGACCTAAGCGAGCTAGGGCCAACGGCTCTCGCTCTTGTAAGAGAATCTCTATCTGCCCCCATAATCTCTTGGTAACTCGAGCATCACGGACGTCAGGGAGGCGCAAGAGGGCTTCTCTGGCGGCCTGGGTATCGGCCGTCAGCCAACTCATCCCCACGGTAATGGGCAGGCTCTGGAAGACCGTCTCGGCTTGAATCCTCTCACCACCCTTGACGGTGATCTCTCGTATGGCTAGGTACTTGTGCCACGGCAGTACGGGCACAAGCCCGATGATCGCTATTATAAATATTAATACTGCACGCCGCACGTTCCGACGACGGCGAGCTCCAGCTTCAACTCCACCCCCCAGTATTTAAGCACAACTGACCGGGTGATGTCAATTAGCTGGAGGACGTCGCGGCTGGTCGCCCCCCCTTCATTGACGATAAAGTTCGCATGCTTTGGGGATATTCGCGCTCCTCCCACCCGGTAGCCCTTCAGTCCCGCTTGGTCGATGAGCTGGCCTGCCGTAGCTCCTACCCCTACCGGGTTACGAAAGACGCAGCCTGGGCTGGGCATCCCCAGGGGCTGGCGCTCCTTGCGCCGCCTAAGTAACTCTTCACCATCCCACGATTTCCCTCTTCCCAAGGCAAATTCTCCCTCTATCACAATGAGTCGTTCCTGCTGGAACCGGCTCGACCGGTAGCCGAACCGACATTCGTCACTCTTAAGCGTAATGAATTTTCCGGAAAAAGTCAATGCCCCTACCTGGGTGACCACGTCGGAGATAGTCCCTTCGGGGATGCCCGCGTTCATCACAAGAGCTCCTCCGACGCTTCCGGGGATTCCCACGAGAAAGTCGAGGTCGCGTAACCCTAGGGAACGGACATGGGAGATGAGAGCCGCTAAGCTGGCTCCTGCTTGGGCGCGCACGGTGTTCTGAAGGGTCTCTATATGCCCAAGTCTTGGCCCAAGCTTGATAATCACCCCTCGGTAGCCCTCATCGAGGAAGAGCACATTCGTGCCGTTCCCTAAAGCTATCCATGGTAAGCCGTGCTCACGGGTGAACTCTAGCGTTTCTAAGATATCTTCTATGCAAGCGGGGATGACAAAATAATCTGCTGGACCGCCAATGCGCAGCGACGTGTGTCGCGCTAAGGGCTCTTGGGTTTTGACAACGCCACGCAGTCGGCTTTGGAGTGCTCTAGCGAGCTTTCCCATGGTCTTCCCCTTTCTGTTCGTTCCAGACTTGGGCCAGACGAGAGAGCTCTTCCCCAAGATCACCCGCGCCAAAGCCGATGACAAAGTCCCCAGGACGTAAGAGCTTCTGCACCCGAAGGGCGAAATCTTCCCCACGAGGCACATACGTAACGTCTTTGTGACGGCGCCGCAGCGCCTCGACAATCATTCCCACATCTACCCCAGGAATGGGAGGCTCAAATGCCGGGTAGATGTCGGTGAGAACTACGGTATCAGCGAGATCGAACGCGGTGCTGAATTCTTGCCCCAGATAATACGTGCGTGTGAAGCGATGGGGCTGGAAGAGCGCGACGATCCGGGGCGGATGCCAGCTGTGCCGGATCGCTTGGAGGTTACGTTGGATCTGTTCGGGCAAGTGGGCGTAATCGTCAACAATCGTGATGCCGTTATTGACCAGGACTTGGAAGCGTCTTTCCGGAAGCCGGAAATCTCTCAGGTGTGCCGCCATGTCGGCGAACGGAAGCCCTAGGGTATGGCCGACTAACAGGGCGGCGAGGGCATTATAGACGTTATGGATACCAGGGGCATAAAGAAGTTCAACTCTCCCTACGCGGCGTCCGCGCCAGGAGATCTCAAATGTCGTATGGAATTGAGAGAACGCTATATCGTGGGCGACTAAGTCTGCGGGGCGCTCGATGCTATAGGTGAGCGCTGTAGGAATACGCTCAATGACGGCACGGCATGCCCCAGGGTCATCGGCACATGCAATGCACAGCTCGCTCTGACGGGCAAAGCGCGTGAAGCTCTCTAAGAGTGCTGCTTCGCTCCCGTAGAAATTGAGATGATCCCGCCCGATATTGGTGATCACAGCGATGTTAGGGCGAATCTGCACGAAGCGTCCATCGCTCTCGCAGACTTCGGCGACAAGATATCGTCCTAACCCCAGACGAGCATGGGTGCCCAAGGTAGGGGAGGCTGCACCAATCACAAACGTCGGGTCGAGCCAGGCACGCTCGAGGAGTGTCGTGATCATTGCTGTAGTCGTGGTCTTGCCGTGGGTGCCGGCTACCCCGATGGTGTACCGACTTTTTGTAAGCTCATTGAGCAGATCGAGCCGATGGAGAATGGGCAACCCAAGACGCTGGGCTTCGAGCAGCTCAATATTATCTGAAGGGATGGCTGAGGAGACGATGAGATGGGTAGCACTTTGGAGATGGGCGCGATCGTGCCCGATTGTGATAGGGATACCCAAAGTGCGGAGCTGCTGGGTGCGTCGGTTCTCTTCGATATTGCAGCCGGTGACGCGCCATCCCAGCTCAGAATAGACTTTGGCCAACCCACTCATACCGTCGCCGCCGATCCCAAGAAAGTGGAGCTGTATCGTGCTCTTTGGTCGCATCGGAAAGCACCTCGCATAAGATAGAGTTTAGCGCTCCCTCACCCTGGCCTCTGATATGGGGGGCACGGCTTTGGGTGAGGGCTTTTTGGATCTCCTCCACGAGCCGTTGGGGGGTGAGCTCAGACTCTGGGACTATAGAAAAAGCTCCAAGATGGGCGTAAGCCTTAGCATTCATTGTCTGATGATCGTTCGCAGCGCCTGGCCAAGGGATAACTATAGCGGGCTTACCCACAGCAACGAGTTCTGCTAACGTCGCAGCGCCAGCGCGACAGATGACGACGTCGGCTGTTGCTAAAGCTGTGCCCATCTCGTGAATATATGGGACGAGAACTACCCTCTCGCTCTTCCTCGTCAAGGGGAAAGAGGGTGAGACAATCAAAAACTGAACGTCACTTAGATACTGGTGTGCTGCGAGCGCAACGTCTGTAAGAATCTGTGATCCTCTGCTGCCTCCAAAGACCAGCACGGTCTTTCTCTCAGGGTACAATCCGAACTGGCTATGATCAGGGCGAGCTGAAAGGATCTCTGGGCGGACGGGCAGTCCGGTCACGATGACGTGCCGTGCCCGGAGATAGCAGGCCGTTTGGGGGTAGGTGAGAAAGACTTTTCTTGCCCAGGGGGCAAAGAGTCGTGTCACCATCCCGGGAATGAGATTCTGCTCATGGAGAAAGATCGGAATTCTGAAGAGAACTCCCCACACGAGCGGAGCAAAGGCCCCGTAGCCTCCAAAACCGATGATTGCCGTAGGACGCACTGTTGCGATAATGAAGAGGGCTTGAGCGAGCGCGGCCGGGAGCTGTGCTATCGCGAGGAGCGCCCAGAGGGCCCACAAGGGGCGCTGGCCCGGCCGAGCAATCCCACGAATAGGGAGCTTATAAAATTCAATCCACGGGTATCGCGGCAGGACTCGCGTCTCGAGTCCGTAGCGGCTGCCTACATAAACGAGGCGAGCGCGTGGCTCAGTGCGCCGTAACCCTTCTATCGTGGCGAGAGCGGGATAGAGATGCCCTCCTGTCCCGCCCCCACAGACGAGAAACGTCTTCATGGGAGCCCCTTTGCGCAATGTTCAGCAGAGTTCCGGTCATCGCCGACGAAACGATGAGCGACGAGCCGCCATAGCTAATGAACGGCAGCGTCAAGCCCGTCACAGGCAATATCCCGGTAGCGACTCCTACGTTGATCGCGGCTTGAGCCGCGATCGTGAACGTTATCCCCGCAGCGAGTAGCATCCCAAACCGATCTGGTGCTCGGCATGCAATGCTATAGCCGACGTATAGGAGATACGCGAAGAGCCCGACGACGAGGAGCCCACCGAGCAAACCCAGTTCTTCCCCAATGATCGCAAAGATGAAATCGTTATACGGTTCTGGGAGAAAAAATAGCTTGGCTCGACTCTCGCCTAGGCCGCGCCCGAAGATCCCTCCAGACCCAAGGGCGGTGAGCGACTGAATGAGCTGATAGCCCTCAGTCGTGCTGTATTTAAACGGGTCTAAGAATGCTAAGAGTCGGCCGAAGCGATAGGGCGCAGTGATCAGCAACAGAGCCAAAGTGGGCATAGCAGCTAAGACGACCCCGCCGAGATGGGTCAGCCGTGCCCCCCCAATAAACAGCATACACAAGGCTATGAGCAGAAAGATCAGCGCCATAGCGAAGTCGGATTGTTTGAGCGCTATGAGGGCTGCACATGTCGTCGAAATGAGTACGGGCAAGACCCCGTCGGAGAATTCTTGAATGTGCTCCCCTTTACGCACGGAGAACGCCGCGAACGAGATAATCAGAGCGAATTTTAAGAACTCTGTAGGCTGGAGCTGGAAGGGCCCAGGGAGGCGCAGCCAGCTCCCGCGCACGCTCAAGCCGGGAATGAGCGTCAGGGCAGCCAACCCCAAGGCCGTCAGCAAGAGTATATGATCTATTCTGAAGAAGACGTGATAATCTATTCTGGAGCAGACCCAGAGAGCGATGAGCCCAAGAGCAAGGGCGATGAGATGCTTGACCAAAAGATACGAGGGCTGCTCGTAGCGAAGAGCCGCGATGGGCAGGCTCGCACTGGCGACCATAACCACGCCTAGCAGAGAGAGGGCGAGAACTACTATGACCAGCCGTGACGTGCCCACGTGCGCACCTCCCCTGAGCGCCCCCTGTTATACGCGATGGGAAGAGGCTTCTGAAGGACTGCTGTCGAGGCCTCTGCGGGGATTTGTCTTGGTGGGATGGGACGAGTGTCCTCGCCATGCCGGCCAAAGCCCTGCTATCGCCCTTAACACAAGCCAAGAGCGTCAGCTCGCGCAGCATTTATATTGTGAACACCGTCACGAAGAGCAGCTCACGCGCTCGTCTATAAAAGAGAAAGGGCCTTAACCACAGGCTGATGCATCCTCAGGGCCTGGGCGGGGTCTCCCAAAGCAGCCTCTGGGGACGCGGTTCGATCACCGGGTTAAGGCCCGTTCTCCATCTTACTCTGTTGCGCTACGCTTGTCGATTCAGTTCACTGTGAGGAAGATCACCAAACGATTGTTCGTCTCATCAGGTTCAGATATGCGATTCTCCGGGTCTACCGTCACCGCGATCTCGTATGTTCCTGGGCTAAGCGAGACCGTATTGAGCTGCGCCACGATGGTTGTCCGGGTACCGCCCTCTAGGTTTGTCACGGTCTGGCGACTGAAGACCGGATCGGTTCCTGAGGAGCCGAGCAGATTGCGATAGCTAAATTCTACGGAGAACGGCCCCGAAGCTGCAGCGCCCCAGTTAGCGATCACGGCGGAGAACCGCACAATCTGCCCGCGCGATACCACCGGCTGATTGGGAGTAAGGGTCAAGCTGAGCACCGCCAGGTCGACCAGCCCGACAGCTCCGCCGATAGCTATTCGCGCCGTCTGCACGTTATTGGTCTCATTCAGCTCCGGGATCACGTTCTCGGGATCGATCATGACGCGGATCTCGTAGAGCCCTGGCACGAGATTGCTTGTATCCAGCTCGGCTTTGACCTGCTTGGCCTTCTCCCGCCCGACCTCAAGGTCTGTGATGATCGCCGTGCCGAAGACCGTAAACTCGGGGTTGGGGTGAGCGGGGTCGTCGACTCGGCGGAAGGCGAATTCAGCTTTGAAGTCGCGGGTTGTCCGACCCGCCCCAATGTTCTGAATATCGGCGAAGACCCCTAAGAGCGTGCCGATGGGCACAGGCCCGCTGGGCTGGAAGACCAACGGTTCACGGAAGGTCAGATCTGGCTTCCCTACGATTACTAGTTGGAAGCCGCGGGCAGCGCGAGGCCCTCCAATGTAATTGTTCTGTTCACTGACTTCTTCGACGCGTCCGAAGGGTTGCTCGGGCGTCGGCGGATCGACAATAACCCCGATCTCGTAGACTCCCGGTGCGAAGGACTCTGTGCTCACTTGCGTCTTCGCGATAAATTCGTCAGTCAGCCCTAAACCCGTCGTTCGAGATCGTGTCCCGATCTCTGCGCACGGCTGCTGGGAGAAGTACTCTCGGATACAGAAAGCTACGTCGAAGCCTCCGGCCGCGACTTGCCCAGTGTTTCTGACGGTCACTTCAAGGGCGAGCACTTCCCCTTGAGTGACCTCAAGGCTGGGCACTAGGGCCTCAGGGACACCAGGGCGCTTGACCTTCAGCGTAGCGCGATCCGGCACGAGATCCGGCCCGACGATGAGCAACGCTTGCCCTTGCGGGCTCGGTTGGCCTGGGATGCCTGTGCCGCTTGTGGCAATATTGTTGCCCTCGTTCTGTTCGTCCACAGCGTTGGTGGGATCGAGAATCACGGTCAGCTCATAGAAACCGGGCCGGACTATCTCAGCGCGGCATTCGGCGCTGAAGCGTTCCCCAGGCCCGAGAGCTGGTACGGAGACCTGAGCAAAGAGTGTTGGCTGAGCTGCAAAGTCTTCCAGCCGACGATAGGTGCAGTGGGCAAGGGAGGCAGGAGCCTGGGCATCCCCAAGGTTCTCCACGATAAAGAGCGCTCGCACAGGTTGCCCTGGGTACGCGGTGAGCGACGCTGGATCAAATGCTAACTGAACGATGGCTAAGTCAGGGCGACGCGGCCGGATCACGCGAAAACTGATGATCATCTCGTTGTTGGTCTCGTCCAATTCTGCGACGCGCCCTTGAGGATCGACCAGGACGCGGACTTCGTAGGTTCCTGGGGCAAGCGCAGGCAATTGGGCTTGCGCCGTTAACTCGGCGTTGGGGTTGAGTTTATTAGTAATGCAGTTGGCCGTACACGGGATGGGATTCCAGCGCAGGCGTCCAGTTTCACGCACGGAGAATTCGACATCGAACCCCTCGGCGATCTTTGTCCCGTTGTTGAGGATCTCTGCTGTAACTGTGCCTTTCCCCTGCTCGATAGGCGATGCTGGAGTCACAAACAAGCTCTTGGGGGTCAGCTCTGGCAAACTGGGCAAAGGAGGCTGGATAGTGAGTGCCGTGGCCAAGATATTATTAGTCTCATCGAGCTCACTAACGCGATTATCGGGGTCGACGACGACTTGCAGCTCATGGACTCCCGGCTGCAAAGAAAGTTCTCCGGTCTTGAGGCTTACTTGCGCAACCTGACGTCCCGGCTCCCCTGTAACAGCCCTAGCGGCGATCTCTGATACCGTCGTGGTGGCGAAGCGCCGCCCGTCTATCACAAACGCAGCCATGACATTGCTTGCCGGGGCGTCGCCTACGTTCGCAATCTGCACTGTGATGAGAACTTCGTCGCCGGCGCGGACCGGTGTGGGCATGAGCACGAGGCCTTCCGGATAGAGCTCTGGCCCTTTGACCATGAGATAGGCCGTCAACGCATTGTTCGCCTCATCCTGCTCTTCGACAGCCCCGTTAGGCTGCTCTTTGCGTGGAGGGTCAACTCGCACTTGGATGAGATAGGTCCCGGGCTCAAGCTGGGCCAGGGTTGGATTCTGGGGATTAGGGAACTCGGCTTTTTCAGAGCGTTCCTCGCCAGCTTTCAATCCTTCAAGAAGAGCCACGCGGGCAAATTCAGCCATCTGATCTGGTGGACATGTGCTGCGCGGTGCAAGGAGCTTACAGAAGAGATATTGTACTTCAAACGCGCTGGCATCCACAGGGCCGCCGTTGCGAATCGTCACCGTCACTGTTGTCCTGCCGTTAATATCCAAGGGTGATGCCGGGTCGAACGTGAGCGCGATGGGAAGGAGATCAGGCTTGTTCAACCGTGACGGGCGGATCTGTAAGCCCACTATCAATTCGTTATTGGTCTCATCTTCTTCAGAGATCTGATTGGTGGAATCGACTAAGACCTTGATCTCATAGTTTCCCGGCTCGATTTCGGCCTTCGAGGTGTCTAGTATTCCTTCGACCGTAATGGCCTGGTCACGGGGGCTGAGCCCTTGGGATACTATGACAAGCCCCTTGCCGTCGGGGAAGCTCACCCAAGGGCGAGTGGGATCGCTCTTGAGTCGATAGAAAAATTCAACAGTGAAGCGCGGGGCGGGGCTTCCTCCTGTGTTGACGATCTTGGCGCGCGCAAGGACAGAGGCGCCCTTATCGACAGGGGAAGCGGGGCTCAGCACCAAGCTAATGGGATGCAGCTCTGGCAACGCAGGGCCACCCGCTTGGCTCCACACCATCAGTCGACCCGATCCCCATATCAACACAGCAAAGGCAACGATCAAAACAATCCCTAAACTCCGCCGCATCGAGCTTGCTCGCGTGCACCTGATCCAGCGGCCCATGCGTGCCACCTCCTTATGTGCTGAGCTTTTTTTGCCCAAACTATTGTAGCAGTTCAGACTTCCATAATCTAATCCCCTACCGGCGCGCGACGTAAAGCCCACCATCGTCTGCACCGAGATAGATCTCTATAGACGAACTTGGGCCGCTAACGTAGAGTGCCGGAGTAGTACGGATTGCTGCGCGGGGATCGGTGCCAGCGCCCGGCACGGCAAGAATAAATTGAGCGCGCCCGCTGTCTGGATTAATCCCATAGAGTCTGCCGTCCACAGACCCAACAATGATGGTCCCTGTTCCAGTGGCTCCTAAGCGGCGATCAACAACCGGCGACGAGCGCGGCAGGTCGCCATCGAAGGGGTTGGGATTGTTATCGGTCACAATGGTGATAGCGAACTTCTGTTTGCCGCGCTCTCGGCCCTTGATGGGCTGGCCCTTACTATCTTTCTCGTCGCTGCGGAAGAGCGCGTAGAGCCTCCCGTCATCGGAGACGAAGTAGACTGCATTCTTGATGGGATCGACAGCAGCTTTGGTGCGGACCGGCCCAAAGGTCTCAAACTTATAGATATCGCTTCCAGCGCGATCGATCGCGTAGAAGACCCCGTTGTCTGCGCCAAAGTAGATAGCTGCACCTTCGGTGCCAAGGATATCCAAGAGCGGCGAGCCACGGATTGGACTGCCGATCGCTATGGGTTTAAATATATCTTGCTGCTCACTGAAGTCTTCGCGAGAGATCGCATAGAATCTACCGTCATCGGCACCAAAATAGACAGCAGTCTTGACGAAATCGACTATCGGCGCAGCACGGATAGCCCCTTTGGCCCTATTAAACGTCTGTGCTAATTCGTTCGTGACAAGATTGATATCTTGCACTTGTTGGTCATCAGCCCCCACATAGAGCCTCCCTCGAGGTTGATCCAGGGCTGGGACGACTCGGATAGGAGCTGGACGCTTGCCCTCGTCCGTAGCAGGCCTAAATCCCTCAACGAGCTGCCCTGTGTCTCGGTCCACAGCGTAGAGTTTGCCGTCATCGGCCCCGATATAGATTCTGTTGCGCGCCTCGTCAATGACCGGAGCTACGCGCATAGGGCGACGCTGAGTTGGGTCTGGGTTGGGCGAGAAGACCCACTTGGGCCGCCGAGGTTGCTCAGAACTGATTAAGGGAATCGCATAGAGATTCCCATCGTCGGCACCAAAATAGATGGCGTTCTTCGCAAGATCTATCACGGGCGAAGAGCGAATTGGGCTACCATCAGGGACGCGAAAGACTATCTGTAAGACCCCGCTCTGTTGAGCTACCCCTGCTGACACCGTACTAAGCGCGCCTAAGACAAGAGTAATAATCAGCACCCGCGTACGAAAGCACATCGTTGCCTCCTTGGGCTTTTCCCCATTAAAAATTACCGAGCTTCTGTACCCGGCTGAGCTCCACAATATAGATGTTACCCGCGCTATCAACTGCGATATCTTGAGGAAACCTAAATTCCCCTTCTTCACTGCCAAATCGCCCCCACTGGCGCTCAAAGCTTCCATCAGTCTTGAACTCTTGCACGCGATGGTTCTCTTGATCTACTACGAGTAAGATCCCCCCTCGCGTGAACGCCAGCCCGCGAGGAGTCTCAAACTGCCCTGGCGCAAGCCCGCGACTCCCCCACTTGAGCAAGAACTTCCCGCTAGCGTCAAATTTTTGAATTCGATGGTTTCCCGCATCGGAGACATACACATTCCCTGCGCCATCGACGACTATCGCCTGCGGCTCAAAGAACTGCCCATCGCCTGTCTGCAGCGGCCCCGCTCCGTCAGGATCGATGCAGCGCCCCGTGGGAGGCGTCACGGTCAGATTGCATTCGCTACCCCACTTGGTCGAAAATCGCACAGTTCTTACGTCAACGACGTCAAATCTCTGGACGCGATGATTCCCCTTTTCTACGACGTAGACGACCTTCCCTGAACTGTCGAGCGCGATGCTCACGGGGGTCTCAAACTGCCCGTCACCACTCCCTTTGGTGCCCCACTTGCTCACAAACCTTCCCGTAGAGTCAAACTTCTGGATGCGATGGTTGCCGCTGTCGACGACGTAGATATAGCCCGTTGGGTCAATAGCGATATCCGTAGGGCCGTTGAACTGCCCGTCGCCGGGGACGAGTGGCCCACCTCCGTCGGGATCGCGACACCCCTCACCGGTGCGCAAAAGACACTGGCTGCCCCAGACGGCAATCGGTTGTTTTTCGGTGAGCTTGAAGGTACTGGGATCGAAGACTTGAATGCGATGGTTCTCTGTATCGGCGACGTAGATACGCCCTTGGCTGTCTACGGCGATCCCCTGTGGCTTTAGGAATTGTCCCGGAGCATTGCCACTCTGCCCAAATTGATCGAGGAAGAAGAGCCCTTCAGCCACCTTACGCCCGGCAATGAATTCGAAGTCACTGGGCTGCTCCAGAGCCCCCCGCTTGTCACTGCGATTCCCCTGGCGATCGACAAGGGCGAGCTTGAGTTTGATGCGCTGGGCACTGTTGCACTTGATGCGAAATTCTAACTGCCCCTCCTTCTCCCCAAGGACCTGCTCGCTCACGTCGATGCCGTTGGGGTCGAGGGGAAGCGAGCAGTCCCCTATGCGCTTGGGATCGAAGTTTATGAGCTGAAAATAGACGCGGCTCAGCTGGCCTTCGCGGTCTATAAAACCTACTAAGACTTTTTGCTCTGTTCCCAAAGGGACCTCACTGGGAAATACAATCCCGCTGATGATCGGATCTGGGCCAACAGCTTTAAACGAGAAGACCTTCGGTTGGCTCACGTTTCTCTTCGCGTCTTCGAGGGTCACTTCCAGCGTGACGTCCTGGGGCACAGTAGTAAAGATGCGAAACCCAAAGGCCCCCTTGTCGCTGGTTTGCGCTGGGGGCTCAAAGCTGAAGATCTGCCCAGCTCTAAATGCTCCTGGTGGGGCATCTTTCACTTCTGTAGCTTTCAAAACGCGGAACGTCACTTTGATGATATCTTTGTTAATATCTTCGTAGCCGATAGCCCCTTCAAAGTCACTCCCATCCGCAGCGATCCAATTAATTGCCGTAATGAAATCTGGGGGAGGCAAGGTGCCAGGAGGACATCGATCTGCAGGCAGGGCAGGAGGCGCGACAACACACCGGGTCTTCGGCAAGAGCACGTACGTCACACGCGGAGCTTCCAGACTCTCAATCTGGGACTGCGAGAGCAACCCTGGGGTGTTCAGACCAATGATGACCATCAGCAGTGTGAGTACTAACGCTCGACCTAGACCGTTTCCCCTGGGTCTCATCATGCAACCTCCTTGCGTTTTTGTGCTATCCAAAATGCGGCGGCAGCACGTACGAGCCGGTCGCATACTCATCGGGATAGAGCACGACTCGCCGGCCGTCCGCAGCTAGCTGCGTATAGAAAGGACGTACCCCATCAAACCCTGGCCCCGGACTGAGTTTGTTGAGCCCGTAGACCTGATCGTGGGCGACTGCGATCTTTAAGGGATCTCGCTGCTGCTCCTCAACGGTGTAGAACCGAATCAACCCTACGACACCTGGAAGCCTTGTCCCTTCCAGAGCCTTGACGAGGGCCTCAGCCTCGGTAGTCCGAGCGCGCCCGAGCGCATCAGCAAGGGCGTAGACAGCGTCATATGTCGTTGCAGCAGTGAAAACCGCTCGCGCTTTGAACTGCTCTTGGTATTTCTTATAGAACCCGAGCGTCCTGGGACCTACTTTTTCGGTCTCTGCCGCAAAATCTGTGACGACGTATCCCCTAGCCGCGCCCTTCAAGTCGTCATAGAGCAGCGCTTCGTTCCAACCAAAGAGCGCGATTTTCACCTTGTTGGCGGACCAGCCCTGCGCGAACTCCGCCCCCACTTTCGTGTCGAAGAATGCCGTGATCGCTGCTGATACATTGATCTTCTGTAGGCGCTCTAACAGAGCCCCAGCTTGGGTATCGGCGAGATTGCCCACGACGTCCAAACCTGCTCGTGTCAGCCGGGGGAGCAACGCTGCGCGGAAGTCCGCGCTCTGCTTGGACGGATCACCTACGATAGCAACGGCGTTTGACCGAAGCACTCTTTCTTTGATGAGACGCCCAACCAAGAACTCCCGGCCGAACTCGCCACCGTCGAACGCCTGCGCAGTAGCGCTGACGATGCCCGCGCGGAAGATATATTTGAAGTTCTCGAAGTTCCCCGCGACCTGATCGGTTCCCAGCAGCGGTGTCCCCGTGATGATCAAGGGCTTTTTTACTCTAGGGATATCGAGCAAGAGCGCGGGAATCGTGTCTGGGCGCGAGAGCCCCACGACAGCATCAGCTCCCTTACTGATGAGATCGTTCAATACGGCGCGAGCGCGGGCGGGATCAGTCTCGCTCCCAAGGTCTCCGGGGATAAGTTTGAAGTTGAGCTCGCTCGCGGCAAGCTGGGCCCCGTTGAGAATCCCCTGGCCCAAGGGGGAGGCTGTGCTGCCAAGAACCCCGATAGTCATTGTCTGCTGGCTGAAGCCCCGGTACTGCCCTAAGACGAACGCCCCGGCTGCTAATCCAAGGGCGTGGAGGAACGTGCGACGGCTTATAGCTGCGCGCATAGCTGGCCTCCTTCGGTCCGCTCCATTATAGCACGGAACTGTCTGCCGCGCCTAGAGCGCGACATGTATAAATACCATCCAATGGGAAAAAAGTTTCAATGTGATCCCCGCTACAGACGGCTTAAGAGGGTGAAGATATAATAAAATCCCTCTACCATCCTCTCACCACCACTCCACAAGCGGGTGGGATGGAGCCCCTCCCCAAGGGGCTCCTTATTTTTGGAGAATCTCTCGAATGGCTTGAGCCGCGTACCGCACGTCTTCTCGCGACACATCCAGATGGGTCACCAAGCGTACCCGGCGCGGCCCAATCGCTAAAGCCAAGATAGCTCTTTGCTTGAGCTCAGCGATCAGTTTTTCGGCGGGTGTCTTGGAGAGCTCGAAGATCACGATATTGGTCTCGACGGGCTCAAGGCGTACCTCAGGGATCTCCTTTAGGGTGTCCGCAAGCACTCGCGCGTTCTCGTGGTCTTCGGCAAGACGATCAATGTGATGCTCCAAGGCATAGAGCCCAGCGGCAGCGAGAATCCCGACTTGGCGCATCCCGCCGCCGAGCATCTTGCGCACTCTGCGGGCCTTCTCTATAAACTCTGCGGAACCGACAAGCATCGAGCCCACTGGCGCTCCCAACCCCTTCGACAAGCAGAACATCACCGAGTCAAAGCCTTCTGTAAGCTCTTGCACGGAACGCCCCGTCGCTACAGCAGCGTTGAAGATCCGTGCACCATCTAAGTGCACGGCCAAGCCGCGCTCGTGTGCTTGTTCGATGATCTCTCTGGCCCACTCTACAGGATAGACACCTCCGCCCTTGAAGTTATGAGTGTTTTCCAAGCAGATCAGACGCGTCTGTGCATAGTAATAGACTTTTGGTCGGATAGCGCGCTCGATCTGTTCCCAACGCAGAAAGCCGCGCTCACTGGGAATCGGCCGAGGGATGACCCCTGAAAACGCCCCCATCATCGCCATCTCTGAGTTAAAGATATGAGACGCTTCTTCGACGATCACTTCGTCCCCCGGTTGGGTGTGAACTTTGATAGCAATCTGATTGCCCATCGTTCCGGAGGGAACGAAGAGCGCCGCTTCGCGCCCGAAGAGCTGAGCCGCGTATTCTTGGAGCTTATTGACCGTGGGATCTTCCCCGAAGACGTCATCGCCGACCTCAGCCTCGGCCATGGCGCGGCGCATCGGGGGTGTGGGCTTAGTGACCGTATCGCTGCGGAGGTCTATAATCTTTCGCATAGTATTAAGGCCCTCACCCCACCCTGTAGGCATGCTACGCGTGCCAGACCTCGTCTGGACTGTTTGCCTTCGCCCGCTCAGGCGGGCGAAGATGAAACCCACGCGCAGCGTGCAGGCGAAGGTGAGGGCCTTCTCTCGTTATGGCTGCACGATAATCTTCCCTTTCATCCCCATGGGCTCGTAGGACAAGCAGAAGTATTCATACTCTCCAGGGATAGTGAACGTATACTCAAACGACTGCCCCCGCTCTGTGAGGAGTCCTGAATTGAAGGCTTCAGCGCCTGCGGGGATCTTATCGGGATACGCTTGGACTGAATATACACAGGTTATGCCCTCGGCACACTCACTCACCCAGCGAACTGTCTCGCCGACCTTGATCGTCAACTCTGCTGGGTCGAAGAAATGTCGACCATCAGCAGTGCTCACCATCTTGATGATATAAGGGTTGCGCGATGCTTGCTGGGGGGCTGTAACAGTGATCGTCTTCTCCGCAGAAGCTGTGCTGCCGTCAGGAGCCGTCACGACGAGCCTCACAATGTATGTTCCCTCAGCTGTGAACGTATGCGTTGGGTTGGCTTCGGAGCTTGTGGAGCCATCGCCGAAGTCCCAGGTGTAGCTCGCTGCTGTGCCTTGGACTTCCGCGGTGAACGACACCTCCAAGGGAGCCGGCCCTTCCGTGACGCTGGCGGAGATCGCTACTGAGAGAGCGGTCACTACTGTGATTTCGATCTGGGCCGTTTGCTTAGGTTCAAGCTTGGGGCTGGTTTCGTTGGCTTGAGCGAGGGTCTTCACCGTCAGCTTGACCGTGTACGTCCCACTCGCACCATACGCATGGGAGACCTTCTGGCCCTTCTCTGTTGTGCCGTCGCCAAAGTCCCACTCAAAGACGACGTCTTTTGTGACTTCCTTACCAGCATCGTCCCTCGCCACCCCCGAGAACTCGATAGCTTGGTTTACCGTAAACTGGGCGCCACTTTGTGGACTTGTGATCACAGCTGCGGGTGGCTTGACTCCTCCCGCACAGCTAGTCAGCACCCCCACGAGAAGGACCATCCCTATAACAAATAGATAAGATCGAACTGTGTTCATCACAGTACCTCCTTGTTGTGTCGTAATAGTTTTGATACGACCATGAGACGCGCTACGCTATAGAGAATGCTCTAGCTCATCCCTCCTTCCCCGTTCATAACAAGTGCTGGAGCCAGGTCTCTTGATCTGGCCAACCCTCTCTGCCAATGAGCGGCAAGAAGCTGCACGCGCAGAGCTCCTCGCGATGCAGCTTGTCGTGCTCTTTCGTGAGCGCCAGGAGTGTTTGCAGCTGGCGTCCCCCCACAGGGATAACCATCTTGCCACCCTCGGCTAATTGCTCTAGCAGCGATGGGGGCACATCTGGTGCTGCGGCCGTGACGATGATCTTGTCAAAAGGCGCCTCCTCCGGCCATCCGAGCGTTCCATCCCCTACCCGGAAGCTAATATTCGTATATCCTGCGTCGGTCAAGAGCTTGCGCGCCTTCTCCGAGAGCTCGGCAAAGCGCTCGATCGTGTAGACGTGCTGGGCCAACTCGGCCAGGATCGCCGTCTGATACCCCGACCCCGTGCCGATCTCCAGCACCCGGTCGCCTTTCTCAAGCTGTAAGGCTTGGGTCATCAACGCGACGATATAGGGCTGGGAGATCGTTTGGCCGCAGTCGATGGGCACAGGATGATCAGCATAGGCGTGATCCCACAAGGCATTAGAGATAAAGAGATGGCGTGGAATACGTCCCATCACCTCGAGCACTCTCTTGTCAGTGATCCCTTGGGCCTCGAGGCGCCGGATCATCTCCAGCCGATCCTTTTGAGGTGATCCGCTTGATTCTATATCCCTCAAAAGACCATCTCCCCTGTGCATTGTATTCTACCCCTTAAGGCCAAGTGGGACAAATCTTCATTTTATTTTATCTTAGCGAGAAACCCGACGCAGGTGCAAATCGCACATCGAGCTCGTTGTGCACGATCACAATACAGTGATCGGCGTGGAGCGACAGCGGCCCCACGCTCAACTGGGGAAATATCTTAAGAAGCGCCACGTCCTGGGGGGAAAACTCGAGATGATCGCTCAGCACAAACGCCGCGTTTTCATCGAGCTTCTCGTGGCGTATAGGGGTACCATGCTCATGGAGCCAATAGACCGTCAGGCCCAAACTTTGGGCGCTCTGGAGCGCTTCGGAGAGCCCCCCCGACGCGATGAAGATCCCTGGCGTGCTCTCGATCTCCCGATCTTTATAGGTGTTTTCAGCAAATGCTCTGAGGGCCTTCTGAATGAGAGCAGCTGTCGAGCGTTCGTCGGGGTTTAAGTGCTTGAGCCGACTGCCCTCCAAGCGCACGACGATTTGATCCTGTAAGACCAAGTAGACGAGGACGTCGCGCCGAATCCCATGAGACAGACAGAACGCTGCGGTCACGCAACGACAGAGAATATCGAGGCGCCCAGCACTGCCAGGAAGATCATTGAGCGAAAAATCGGGCGTCAACGGTACGCGATGCCCTAAGACGATGAACGCGCGCATGGTACTATCCCTTCCAATAGCTGCGCACAAAGAGCACCAACACGGGAAAGAGCTCCAAGCGCCCCGCCCACATCAGAAAGACCAAGAAGATTTTAGACGTCCCTGGAAGCTCGGCATAGGTGCTCAGGGGCCCAACCAGACCAAAGCCTGGGCCGACGTTTCCCAACGTGGCCGCCACAGCGCTGGCGGCCTCAACTATGTTCATATTCAACCCTACGCGAGCTGCGTCCCAGAGCAAGAGCACACTACTTACGGCAAAGATCGTCACGTACAAGATAGCGAAGATCGCTACCGCGCGCACGATCGACTCGCTCACGACGCGCCCGCTCACCCGGATGGGCAAGACCGCGTGGGGATGGATGACATTCCGCGTCTCGCGCGCGATAAACCGAAAGACCAGCCACGTCCGGATCACTTTGATCGAGCCAGCTGTGCTGCCTGCGCATCCTCCTAGGAACATCAAGGCGAGCAAGATCATCTTCGCTGCTGGAGACCATTGCTCAAAGTCCGCGCTCGCGTATCCCGTCGTGGTCATGATGCTCACAGCTTGAAAGGCGCTATGGCGCAGACCCTCAATCCCCCCGTCTACATTGATCCACAAGGCCAGCGTCGCCCCGCCCAAGAGTGCCCCATAGAAGCGTGCTTCTGTGTCTGTAAGAAGAGAGCGCCACTGGCGTCGTACCACTACTCGATAGATCAGAGCAAAATTGAGCCCTCCTATGGCCATAAACAGCACAGTGATCCATTGAGCTGCCCCGGAAAACACCGTGAACCCAGGATCTTTCGTGGAGAACCCGCCTGTAGAGAGAGTGGTGAACGCATGAGCGACTGCATCGAACCACGAGAGCTTCCCAACTAAGACGAGCAAGAGCACATCGAAAGCCGTCAAGCCGACGTAGATCCCCCACAGCAGCCGGGCTGTCTCACGAATTCGTGGGGTCAGTCTCTCTAGGGTTGGCCCTGGGGCCTCAGCGTCCATAAGTTGTGAGCCACCGACGCCCAGCTTGGGCAAGAGCGCGACAGCTAGGACGATAATCCCCATCCCGCCGAGCCATTGCGTAAATGCCCGCCATAAGAGCAACGCCTTGGGCAGCCCCTCAACGTGGGCGATCACAGTTGCGCCTGTGGTCGTGAAGCCGCTCATCGCCTCAAAGTAGGCATCTAGAGGGCGTAAGGCCCCCAGAAGCACAAAGGGCATCGCGCCAAGAAGAGCGACAACGGCCCATGCCAAGGCGACCACGAAAAAGCCCTCGCGCGGTCGGATATCTCTCTCGGTGAACGCCGCGCGCTCGAGGGCCCACCCTCCCAGGAGGGCCAGAGCCCCCGTTAGGGCATAGGGCCACCAGATCTCACGAGCAAAGATCGCGTAGATCAAGGGCAGCACAAACGCGACGCTGAACCATTTGATCAACACCCCTACTACATGGAGCGCTGCCCGCACGTCTACGGAGAGATCCCAGCGGCGCATCATAGGAGCTTCTCGATCTGTTGTGCGGCTTCTTTTGTGCTGAAGACGATGGCGTGATCTCCCGGCTGAAGCACATCCGTCCCGCGCGGGATGATGACGCTCTCACCGCGCACAATCGCGCCGATCAGTACCCCTGCTGGTATCTGCGCTTGCGCCAAGGGAATCCCAACCACTGGGCTCTCCGGGGAGACTTTGATCTCAAGCACTTCAGCGCGATCGTGCTCTAATGAGAGCGATTTCTCGATACGCCCGCGCGTGAACGAGATAATCTCTTCTGCAATCAGCCGCCGGGGATTGATGGCAATATCGATCCCGACGCGCTCAAAGATTGTGATGAAGGTAGGGTCTTCGACGCGCACGATGACCTGAGGGACACCCATACGCTTGAGCAAGAGCCCACAGAGTAAGTTCCGTTCATCTGAGCCGATGACACTGACGGCGACGTCGCAGCGATAGAGCCCTTCGCGCTCTAAGAGTTCTATATCGGTGCCGTCGCCGTGGAACACCAATGTATTGGGGAGATTCTCAGCGAGCCAGCGACTGCGTTCTTCGTCGGGCTCGATAAGCTTGGGTTTGAGCCCGCGAGCTTGCAAGATCTGGGCCAGACGAAAGCCGATCCGACCTCCCCCGACGATCAAGATCTCCTTGACAGTGGGATAGAGACTGAGTCGTCGGTTAAATTCGTGAACGGCTTCTGGGGTCCCGATGAGCACGAGGCGGTCATGAGCGAGGATTTGGTCATCACCGCGGGGGATGATCACGGCGTTCTCGCGGATGATACTGGCGACGTTACAGTCTGGAGGGACGACTGCCTCGCGCAGGCGCAGCCCCAGCACTGGGGAATTCTCTTCGACGATGGTCTCAGTCATCAAGATCTTGCCGTCAGCAAACTCATCTGATGCGCGCACGCCGCGCAGCCCGATCACACCGGCGATCGCCTGAGAAGTGATTAACTCGCTGCAAACCATCTCGTCTACCCCAAGATAGCCGCGCTTCCATGTCTGGAGGTATTCGGCATCTTGTACGCGAGCAACAGTGATCCGTGCGCCCAGTTGCTTAGCTGCTGCGCAAGCGACGATATTCACCTCGTCGATATTGGTGCTGGCGATGGCTAAGTCAGCTCTCTCGGCTCCCGCGTCTTTGAGGGTTTTTAAGCTCGCGCCGTTGCCAAGAACCCCAAGCACATCGAGCTCTTGGAGGAGCTGAAGCCGATCCGGGTCTTTTTCGATGACGACGACGTCGTGATCAGTTTGAAGAGCGGCAGCAATGCTCCGTCCTACCTCTCCCGCTCCAACAATCACTACGCGCATACAAGACAGTTTAAAGTGAAAAGTTCCCAGTTACAAGTTATACTAGCGCCCGATGAGCTTTCTTGAAAAGCTTCGCGCTGTTGCGCGACGAAATAACAGCTGGCTCTGCATTGGGCTCGACTCAGAGTTCCCAAGGCTGCCGTCGTTCTTGCGCGAGCGCCACGGCCCTTCTGCTGTCTTAGAATTTAATAGAGCGATCATCGAAGCGACGGCCGATCTCGTCTGTGCGTATAAACCCAATCTCGCGTTCTACGAAATGCTCGGCCCGTTGGGATTAGAGATTCTGTATAAGACGCGCGAGCTCATCCCCCAGGAGATCCCCATCATTGCCGACGCCAAGCGCGGAGATATAGAGAATACAGCTCGGGCTTATGCTAAAGCTCTTTTTGAGTATTATCGCTTCGACGCCGTGACGGTCAATCCCTTGATGGGCTTCGATTCTGTCGCGCCGTTTTTAGAGTATTCAGAGAAGTGCACGTTTCTGCTCGTGCGCACGTCCAACCCTGGAGCGCGAGATTTTCAAGAATTGAACTGTGATGGCAAGCCGCTCTATCAGCACGTAGCTGAAAAAGCTCGCCAGTGGAACACGCGCAAGAACATTGGGGTCGTAGTCGGGGCCACGGCTCCCAATGAATTAGCTATCGTTCGTCGGATCGTTGGCGACGAGATGCCCATCTTGGTCCCCGGCATAGGTGCCCAAGCAGGCGACCTAGAAAGAGCCGTTAAGAATAGCGTGAATGCTCACAAGGAACTCGTGATTATAAACGTCTCGCGCAGCGTGATTTTCGCTTCCTCAAGTGAAGACTTTGCCCACGCCGCGCGCCACGCTGCTCTGAGCCTGCGCGATGAGATCAATCGTGCCAGGGCTTGAGCGTCCTGCTCATTTGTGCTATACTCGCACTCCTTATGAGCAAGCTGGACTCATCATCTGGGGGTGCGTGTGCGGAGGCGCAGCCCCTTGCAGCTAATCTCGCTGTAGCTGAGCCGATCCCGTTGACGCCCTCCCGGCGGGCGACCGTCACGCTCGGCGTCATGCTTGGGCTCTTCCTTGGCGCTTTAGAAGCAACTGTCGTCGGGACAGCTATGCCCACAGTGATCGCCAGCTTAGGAGGCTTGCATATCTATAGTTGGGTCTTCTCAGCATATATTCTGACTTCGACAGTAACTGTGCCGTTGTGGGGGCGGCTCTCGGATCTGTACGGGCGCAGGCGCTTTATATTACTGGGCATCGCGATCTTTCTCATTGGATCGGCGCTCTCTGGGGCAGCGACGTCTATGAGTCAGCTTGTGTTCTTTCGCGCCATTCAGGGCTTGGGAGCCGGGGCGCTCCTGCCTCTGGGCATGACGATCATCGGGGAGATCTACTCACTCGAAAAGCGCGCACGGATGCAAGGGCTCTTTAGTGGGGTTTGGGGGCTGGCGAGCATCATCGGCCCGCTCATTGGGGGCTTCATCACGGACCACCTCTCGTGGCGCTGGGTCTTTTATATCAATATCCCGTTCGGGATCGCGGCAGCAGTCTTGATCGGACTGGCGCTCGTCGAGCCGCGCGACCATCGCAAAAAAGTCACAATAGACTATGCTGGAGCGATCACGCTCACAGCTTTGGCAACGTTGCTGCTACTCGCCCTAGGACAGCAGAGTTTGGACTCCCTCGTGAAGCTGGGACTCTTCGGTATCTGTGTTGTGTTGCTCGTGCTTTTTATAGCTTTGGAGCGTCGTGCGCAAGAACCCATTGTGCCGCTTGCGCTCTTCCGACACAGAATTTTTAGCGTCTCTTCGGCGAACGGCTTCTTTGTTGGCATGGCGATGTTCGGCTCGCTCTCGTTCATCCCGCTCTTTGTGCAGGGAGTCATTGGGACGACGGCGACCGAAGCGGGTACGGCGCTCACGCCGTTCATGCTCTGCTGGGTCAGCTTCTCTATTATCGGGAGCCGGATGATCCTAAAAGTTGGCTACCGCCCTATAGCGTTGCTTGGGGTTGGGCTGCTGGTCGCGGGCTTTCTTGGGCTAGCAACCCTGAATGCCGAGGCAAGCCGACTCATAGTGATGGGCTATTTAGCGCTCGCGGGGGCGGGGATGGGCTTCTCGATGATCACGCTCCTAATTGCTGTACAGACTTCAGTGCCGCGCGATCGATTGGGGATAGCGACGTCGGGGATAGTCTTCTTCCGCTCTATTGGGGGAGCGGTCGGTGTTGCGGTTATGGGAGCAGTGCTGAGCGCTCAGATGCAGGTGCAAGTGAATAATCTCCCAGAGCTAGGCAGCTCGCTGTCTGCAGAGAAGTTAGCTGATCTTTTGCGCCACCCCGACGCGCTGATCAATCCAGTGACGCGGGCGCAGCTGCCGGCTCCCGTTTTAGACGCGCTCCAACAGATCTTAGCGACAGCGCTCCATTGGGTCTTTATTGTTGGGTTGATCGTTGCCGTGTTAGCCCTGATTGTGACGCTCTTTTTGCCGGCAGGCACGGCGCAGGAGCATATGTATAGTGGGCGCACGAGGACTTGAACCTCGGACCTCCTGCGTGTGTTATGTTTCTCCTGCCTCATGCAAGGCTTGTCGTACTAAATCATCAGCAATCCAAAAGCCCAAGGCCTTAAGTCGTCCGATCTCGGCTTGCAAAGATTGGAGCATCCCGCGCTTTTTGGCTGCTAAGAGCAGTCCAACTGTGCCAATGGGCTCCAGGCCAAGGCGGCGCGCCAAGCGCCGTGCGGCCATATCATCAGTAGCTATGCTGATCGCTTGCTCTTGTAACGCTTGAGCTATGGCTGCCCGCTCTCCTTCGTCCAAGTCGATCAATAGTTGCGCAGCTTCTCGTTGAACAAGTTGACATTCCCTGAGCCACGTGTTCAGGTGCTTCTCCAAGTGTTGAGTGACATCATCTTGCTTGGCACGAAGTTCCGCGAGAACTTCTGTGGGGATCAAGACTTCATCCACGCCAAGGCGCAACAGTTCCAGCCGGTCGAGCTTGGCTAAAAAGATGGCGGGGGAAGCATTGGAGACGCGGCGCTTCATGGCGTGGCAAGCCCTCGAGCTGCTTCTATTTCACGCATTACTTCGTCGCCTGTGAGGTTGATTGCTGGGGCGTGGTAGCGAGCGAGCAGGGTCAAGAATGTGACTCTGTCCACACCGGCGAGACGAGCAGCCATGCCCGCGGTAAGCTTGCCTAGTTCATAAAGCTTAGTAGCAAGTAAAAGTTGGGCTTCCCTACGAAATTCTTCGTCGGACATCTTCAGCAAATCAGGCAGGTCTTCAGGGACGGGGATATTGAGCGTCTTCATGAGATACCCCTTCGGGTGGGCGCACGAGGACTTGAACCTCGGACCTCCTGCGTGTGAAGCAGGCGCTCTCCCGCTGAGCTATGCGCCCACGAGATAGGTCTCAGTTGCAAGTTGCCAGTTCACAGTCTATAGCAAGACATATTAGCGTGTTTCCCGGACACTTTCAAGTCTCCTCTTCCTCCTCCAGCATGCCCAGCAAACTCTCCCCCTCGCGCTTGCGCGTGATCTCCACCAGCCCTAACTTCGTAATGTCCACAAAATCCGCGGGCACGCGGTCCTTCTTCAGCTCCTCTTGAAGCTTGTGAATCACTTTTTCGAGGTGGTCGCGCCGCTTCATATCCACAAAGTCCGCGATGATAATCCCGCTCAGCTTGCGCAGCCGCAACTGCCGCGGGATCTCCTCAGCAGCCTCCAGGTTCGTGTTGAGGATCGCCTGCTCCTGATCCTGATGCCTCACATCGCTGCCGGTGTTTACGTCAATGGCCGTGAGCGCCTCGGTCTCCGCAATCACGAGGAAGCCCCCACTAGGCAGGCGCACCCGCGGCTGCAAGCTCTCTCGTAATTGTTTCTCCACCCCGCGGACTTCAAAGAGCGGCCGCTTCCCACGATAGAGCTCTATACGATCTAAGAACTCTTCCATGTGCATGTACGAGAGAAAATCCTTGATCTGCTGATAGACGCGCTCACTGTCAACTACCACGCGTTTGACGTCTTCTATCAAGCGATCACGTAAGAAAGCGCGCACGAGATCCGGCCCGCGATAGAGCAGCGCCGGAGCCTTCACACGCTGCGCTTGCTCTTCGATCCCTTTCCATGTCCCCAAGAGATAATTGAAGTCTCGCTCAAGGTCTTCTTCAGAAGCACCAGCAGCCGCGGTGCGCGCAATCAGCCCCTCTCCTTTGCGTTTAAGCTTCTTGGCGATCTTTTTGAGGCGTCGGCTCTCCTGCTCATCGGTGATCCGTCGTGAGACCCCCAAGCGCTCATCCGTGGGCAAGAAGACCCAATAGCGCCCGGGAAGGCTGATCTTCATCGTCCCTTGGGGGTTCTTCGTCCCGATCCCCTCCCGCTTCACCTGCAAAATGATCTGTTGGCCGCTCTTGAAGAGCTTCTGGATCTGAGATTTCTTGCCGGCGCGATGCTCGCGCAGCAGGCTGTCACTGACTTCTTTAATCGAGAGAAAGAGCTTCTCCTCAAGCCCTACGTCGACAAAGGCTGAGTTGATCCCCGGCAGAATATCGCGCACGATCCCCTTGTAGATGTTGCCCAGGATGCGCTCTGGGTTGTCATAGTGAATCTCCATGAGGCGTCCGTCTTCGAGGAGCGCGATACGTGTCACCGGAGCAACTGTCTCGATGAGAATCTCGGTGACCGTAGGGCCTCACCTCCTTGGGGTCTGTCAGGTCTCGGAGCAGTTCTCTTATAGTTTTGCGCAAGATGGGATGAACATGTTCTGGGGCGAGCTCTGCAAGGGGCACTAGCACAAAGCGTCGCTGCGGGAGCTGAGCGTGAGGGATCTGCAGCTCAGGCTCGTTCACGACAATATCGTCATAGAGCAAAATATCTAAGTCGATCTCACGCGGGCCGTAGCGCCCATGCTCCTGCCGCCCAAGGGCACGCTCAATCTGCTTGCAAACTGTTAACAACTCGCGCGGGGTTAAGTCGGTCTCGATCTCGATGACGGTATTGAGAAACCAAGGCTGATCTTCTCTGCCCACGGGCTCGGTCTCATAGAGTCGAGCTTGTCGACAGATCTTTATATGAGCATTGTGAGCCAAAGCGCTCACAGCTCTTTGAATTTGTTCTTCTCGATGGCCCACGTTCGAGCCCAAACTAATATAGGCGCGAGCGATCGTGGATCACCTCTGCGGCTATGGCCCCCACGGTGATATCCGAGGGCAAGGGCGGATGGAGCTTCCTCACGCGCACCCGCACCCGCTGCACTCTAGAGAAATTTCGTAAGATCTCCTCGGCGATAGCCTGGGCAAATGTCTCCATTAAAGAGAACGAGCTCGATTCGTTCACGGCGCGAATCCGCTCGATCACACAGACGTAATCTACAGTTTCTGAAAGCTCGTCTTTTGAAGGAAGATCGAATTCAAGCTCCGCGTCAACAGCAAAGAATTGACCGCGTGCGCGTTCGTGCTCGTGCACGCCGTGATGGCCGAAGAGCTGTAAGTTCTCAATGAGAATCTTTACAAGAATGCTCCTGTCCTTTCCACCAGGCCCGAACCTCGCCCACGAGAAAGAGCGATCCGGTCACACAGATAAGATCGCGTTGGTGTGCTTGAGCTAGGGCCAATTCTATGGCTCTCTCTGGTTTTGATGTAACGGTACAGGGCACACCATAGGGCCGAATCAAAGACGCTAAATATTCTGGGTCGACCCCCCGAAAGGCCGCGCGCGTGACGATCACGCTGTCAGCTTTGGGCACGATCTCTCGGATCATGGCTGCTGCGTCCTTGCGATCAGATATCCCTAAGACTACTATGCAACGCTTGTATTCCAACGGGGAGAGCGCCGTGCACAGCGCCCGCATCCCCGCAGGGTTCTTCGCCCCGTCTAGCATAACATAGGGGTTTTTACAGAGCAACTCCATCCGACCAGGCCAGCGAGTCTTGCGCAGCCCTGCTCGGATCGCGCTCTCCGTGATCGCGGGCTCGCCTAAAGTACTCGCAGCGGCAACAGCCAAAGCAGCATTCTGAAGCTGATACCCCCCCAACAGCGAGATTTCCAAGCCTTTCCAAGCCTGCCAGTCGAAGCACTGGCCATCCCAACTGTTCGATTTTGCCCGAAGCCCTGAGAGATCGAGCTGAATCAGCCGCGCATTCTTGAGCCGACACTCGCGTTCGATCTCCGCGAGCGCCTCGGGCTTGGTCTCAGCGGTGATTAAAGTTCCCCCGTCGGAGACGACGGCAGCCTTCTGATAGGCGATTTGCGTTATCGTCTGCCCAAGAGAATCTTTGTGGTCCAGCTCGACGTTGGTCAAGACGGAGACCTCAGCAGAGATAACACGTGTGGCGTCTGTCCGTGCGCCCACCCCACACTCGATCACCGCCCAGTCGACTTGCTCTTTGTGAAAGTAATCGAGCGCCATCAGCGTCAGCACTTCGAAGAACCGCGCATACTTTTCGCTTTCAGCCCCATAGATCTCTTCGATCACAGCCCAGATGCGCGCAAACTGGGCGTGAAATTCTTCACATGAGATCTCGCGATCATTGACGCGAATGCGCTCTTCAGGATGGACCAGATGGGGAGAGGTAAACAGCCCGATGCGCAAGCCCGCTTCTTGTAAGATCTGCGCTAGGAACGCGCAAACCGAGCCCTTGCCGTTAGTGCCCGCGACGCGAATGGTGCGAAAGCTTTTGTGTGGGTTTCCCAACAGACCTAAAATGCGCTCCAAATCGAGCCCGGTGCCCTTGAGATTATAGAGTTTCTGGAGCATCGCTTCGTAGGTCATCTTCCCCTCACCTGTATCCCTCTCCCTCAAAGGGGAGAGGGAGAGAGTAAGCGGCGCAGTGGGCCGAATTCATAGATCTGTCCGTCGTCGGAGACGGGATAGACTGAAAACTCTTCGAGATCGCTTTGCTGCACGAATGGCGAGAGGGGCTGCTCTTTCAAGAGATCACTGCCGCGCACTAGCTGATTGAACGACGGCAAGACCAAGAGATTGTGCCCTTTGAAAGTTCCCACGAGAAAGCACTTATAGATTTCTATGCGCCCAGTGACGGGATCGCGCAAGCCCACGGCAGGGTGCTCGTGGCCGATGATGAGCCACGCTTTGGCCCTCACCCCGGCCTTGCGGCCACCCCTCTCCCGTGGCTGACCCACGGGAGAGGGACTGGGAGTGAGGGCCTCATCCCCATGCACGAACCAGCAGTAGCCCTCGCTATGGCTCTTTGTTACTGTAATGCGCTCATTGGCAAAGTGCTGGAGCGAGCCGTCGTGATTGCCCTCGATGAGAACAATTTGTTCTGTCCATGGAGCAAGCCAGCGCAGAAATTCTTTGGACTCTTTATGCTCGATTCGCGAGAGCGGGCCGAACTGATGGCGCAGATCGCCGTTGACAATAATTTTCTCTAATGGTTCTGCAGGTGTGATCGCGAGCTCTTTAAAGATACGCTCTAATCTCTCTTGGACTTGAGCAAGATGCTGTCTTGGCACGAGGATGCCTTCGTCTTTGAGAGCGTCTTCAATTCCCAAGTGAACGTCAGCGAGAGCAAGCGCTCTGCGTTCAGGCAAGAAGAGCGCCAGGTCTATCAATTCTAATCCCGGAGCAAGCGATACCGAGCGCATCGAGGGTATTGTACTCCCCAGGGAAGCACCGAGCTAGCCCTGCTGCCTTACCTTCTCCCACTCGCCCTTGAGCGTCACCGTGCGGTTAAAGACTAATCGTTCTGGGGTCGAGTCCGGATCAACGCAGAAGTACCCTTTGCGCTCAAATTGAAAGCGATCCCCGACTTTGGCGTCGGCTAGGCTGGGCTCGAGCTTGCAGTGCGTTAAAACTATGAGCGAGTTCGGGTTGATGTTCTCCTTCCAATCGTGTCCCTCGGGGACATCCAACGGATCGGGCTTGGTGAAGAGCTTATCGTATAAGCGCACTTCGGCCTCAATAGCATGCTGCGCCGAGACCCAGTGAATTGTCGCTTTCACCTTGCGCCCGTCGGGAGCGTCTCCGCCGCGCGTGGCTGGGTCATACGTGCAGTGCAACTCGATCACCTTACCGTGGGCGTCTTTGATGACGTCCGCACACTTGATAAAGTACGCATAGCGCAATCGCACTTCGCGCCCAGGAGCTAAGCGATAGAAATCTTTCGGCGGGTTCTCCATAAAATCGTCGCGCTCAATGTAAATGACTTTGGAGAACGGGATCTGACGCGTACCGGCACTTGGGTCTTCGGGGTTGTTGATCGCTTCAAGCCACTCAACTTTATCGTCAGGGTAGTTCGTGATGACGACTTTCAACGGGTCGAGCACGGCTAAGCGTCGGAGTGCGCGTTTGTTTAAGTCTTGTCTGACACAATGCTCCAGAAGCTCTAGTTCCGTGATGCTCTCGCGCTTGGAGACCCCCACGCGGCGGACAAATTCGTGGATGGCTTCTGGGGTGTAGCCACGTCGGCGCATCCCTGCCAGCGTGGGCATCCTAGGGTCATCCCAACCGCGCACGTAGCCCTCTTGCACCAGCTGCAAGAGATAACGCTTGCTCATCACCGTATATGTGAGATTTAACCGAGCAAACTCGATCTGCCGCGGATGGTGGACCCCCAACTGATCTAAAAACCAATCGTAGAGCGGCCGATGGTCTTCAAACTCCAGGGTGCAGATCGAGTGCGTGATTCCCTCGATAGAATCAGATTGTCCATGGGCCCAGTCATAGGTGGGGTAGATGCACCACTTCGTGCCCGTGCGATAGTGTGGAACGCGCATGATGCGATACATGACGGGGTCGCGCATATTTAAATTGGGGTGAGCCATGTCGATCTTAGCGCGCAGGGTCTTTGAGCCATCGGGGAACTCTCCCGCGCGCATTCTCCTGAAGAGATCGAGATTCTCTTCGACGGAGCGATTGCGATAGGGGCTCTCTCTCCCCGGCGGGGTGATGACCTTCCCGTCTTGAATGATGGCTTTGCCCCGATATTCGCTGACCTCCTCAGGCGAGAGATCACAGACGTATGCCTTGCCCTTCTTGATCAATTCTTCGGCCCATTGATAGAGCTGCTCGTAGTAATCGGACGCATAAAATTCGCGGTCCTCCCAATCGATGCCAAGCCAGCGCAAGTCGCGCTTGATAGCGTCCACATACTCTTGGGATTCTTTTTCGGGGTTGGTGTCGTCAAAGCGCAGGTTAAATTTGCCCCCGTATTCCTTGGCGATCCAGTAGTTGAGCAGGGCACTCTTGGCGTGGCCGATGTGAAGATACCCATTGGGTTCTGGGGGAAAGCGCGTATGGACCCGCCCCCCAAACCGGCCCGACTTTATGTCTTCGTCAATAATCTCGCGGATGAAGTCCTTCGGTGCTTCGCTCATACCTACCCCCGTAAGAGAGCAATTGTAGCTTTAGGTGAGCAAGGATGCAACCGATGAGAGCCGCCCAAGCACCCGCTCTCTGCCCATCAGCTCCATCGTCTCGAACAGCCCTGCCCCGGCGGTCCTGCCCGTCAGCGCCACCCGACACGCTTGTGCTACATCTTTGAGCGTCTTGCCTTGGGATTCCAGGTATGCCCGCGTGGCTCGCTCCAGCTCTGCTGCTGTAAATGGCTCCACGGACGCGAGCGCCCCGGCCAGCCCCTGCAGCAGCGCGACCTTCTCCGCTGTGAGAAACTTCTGCGCGGCTTCGGAATCATACGAGAAATTGTCCGTCAGCAGATATCGAGCCGGCTCAGCCAGCTCCGTCAGGGTCTTGGCCCGCTCGCGAAAGAGCACAACAATCTGGGTAAGCTTCTCGCCGGGCACAGCGTGGGCTTCGGCTTCGCTGAAGATCCCGAGCTTGACCAAAAACGGGCGCAACAGCTCCCCAAGGCGCTTGGGATCACTCGTCTTGAGATAGTGCTGGTTGAGCCATAAGAGCTTCTCTTCGTCGAAGATCGCCGCCGAAGGATGCACAGCTTGGAGCGAGAAATGCTCGATCAACTCCTGAACCGAGAAGATCTCCTGGTCGCCGTGGGACCAGCCCAGACGAGCTAAGTAATTGACGAGGGCCTCGGGCAAGATCCCGCGGTCTCGAAACTCAAAGACCGCTGTCGCTCCATGGCGTTTGGAGAGCTTGCTTCGGTCTTTGGCTAAGACCATAGGGACGTGCGCAAAGACCGGCGCAGGATACCCAAACGCCTGATAGAGCAAGATCTGCTTTGGCGTGTTGTTCAGGTGCTCGTCGGCGCGAATGACATGGGTGATGCCCATCGTGATATCGTCGACGACGACGGCAAAGTTATACGTTGGTCGGCCGTCGGAGCGCACGATAATAAAATCGTCCAGCTCCGAGAAATCGAACTCGACCCGCCCGCGGATCGCGTCTTCGACGACGATCGTGCCCGATTGAGGGACTTTCAAGCGCAGCGCGGGCTGGCGCCCTTCGTTCAAGAATCTTTGCTCTTCCTGAGCCGTGAGATGGCGACAGTGCCCGTCATATTTGGGCTTCTGCTTGGCAGCGAGCGCCCTCTTGCGCTTCTCTTCCAACTCTTCGGGCGTACAATAGCACCTGTAGGCTTTGTTCTCTTTCAGAAGGCGCTCGGCCCACTCGCGATAGAGGGCCATCCGGTGGCTCTGGAAGTAGGGCCCTTCGTCCCAGAGCAAGCCTAGCCAGCGCAAACTCTCCAAGATCGGCTCGATCAGTTCCGGGCGGTTGCGCTCGATGTCGGTATCCTCGAACCTGAGAATAAAGACGCCGTGGTGCTTGCGCGCGAAGAGCCAATTAAACAGGGCGGTGCGCGCCCCGCCGACGTGGAGTTCCCCTGTGGGGCTGGGGGCAAAGCGAACTCGGACAGTCATAAGATCACTCGTAGATGGGCGTGCCTGTCTCGGGAATGCCCGTAATCGCACGAAATCTCTCTTGTAATCTCTGGGTGATCGGGCCGGGCTTGCCCGACCCAATAGGGCGATGGTCAATCTCGATAATCGGCGCGATCTCCGCGGCCGTCCCCGTGAGAAAGCACTCATCAGCGGCGTAGAGCATCGGCACGCCGAAAAATTCCTCGCGCACGGGGATTCTTTCTTTCAAAGCCAGCTCGATCACGACTTCGCGGGTGATGCCGGGCAGATTCGTCACGGTCGGAGGCACGAAGATCGTCCCGTTCTTCACGATGAAGATGTTATCGGCCGTGCCCTCGGCGACAAACCCATTGCTATCGAGCATAATCGCTTCGTCGACACCCGCGAAGTTCGCCTCGATCTTGGCCATGATATTAGAGAGATAGTTCAGGGATTTTATATTTTGCGAGAGGCTATCGGGGGAGCGGGCGCGGGTGTGGGCCACAATCGCTCTGAGGCCACTCTGACTCTTCTCCTCTCCGTAGAGCGATTTCCACTCCTTGACAATGATGATGACAGAAGGCTTGCCGTGGCAGCGTCGCGGGTCCACTCCCAAATCCCCCACCCCGCGCGTCACGATCGGGCGAATATATGCGCTGCGCAATTTGTTGATTCTCAGGGTTTCTAGGATCGCCTGGGTCATCTGCTCTTTGCTCAAGGGGATCTCGAGCGCGATCGCCTTGGCACTGTCGTACAGGCGATCTAAATGCCGGTCGAGCTTAAAGACATAGCCGTCATAGGCGCGAATCCCCTCGAAGACGCCGTCGCCGTAGAGCAAGCCGTGATCGAAGACGCTAATTTTTGCTTCTTCTTCGGGGACGAACTGACCGTTGAGGTAGACCTTCATAGCTCGCCTCCTTCTCCGGCTTTCACTCTAAAGCACAAGGGGAAAAAAATCAACTTGGCGAGACTCTCCCCCTTCCTGTATGATGCTATGAGTCGCATCATTAGTTAAGGAGGACAGCGCTATGCATCACAAAGACCTGATCTCTTTTGAGCACTATTCTGCTGAAGATCTGTGGGAGCTTCTCGAGACGGCGCTCCAGCTCAAGCGCGAATACCGTGCCGGGATCGCCCATACGATGCTGGCGGGCAAAACATTAGCGATGATCTTCCAAAAGCCCTCACTGAGAACTCGCGTCTCGTTCGAGGTGGGCATGACCCAGCTTGGCGGTCACGCGATCTATCTTGGCCCTGAGGATATTAAGCTGGGCCAGCGCGAGACGACCGAAGACATCGCGAAAGTCCTCTCGCGCTACTGCGACGCGATCATGGCGCGGGTCTTTGGGCATGAGATCGTGGAAGAGTTGGCGAGATACGCCGACGTGCCGGTCATCAACGGGCTTTCAGATCTCTTGCACCCGTGCCAGATCTTGGGCGACTTATTAACAATCTACGAGAAGAAGCGCCGGATCGAGGGCCTCAAGCTCGCGTGGATCGGCGATGGGAACAACGTCTGTAATTCTTGGCTGGAGGCGGGGCCAAAGCTGGGCATGGAGATCGCTGTCGCGTGCCCGGCGGGCTATGAGCCGAACGCGAAGATCTTAGAGCAAGCGCGACGATTGGGCACGGTCGAGATCGTTCACGACCCCAAAATCGCTGTTAAAGGCGCAGATATTCTCTACACCGACGTCTGGACGAGCATGGGGCAAGAGCACGAAGCCGAGGAGCGCCGCAAGAGATTCAAAGACTTTCAGATCAATCAAGAACTCCTGAAACTCGCTAAGCCCAATGCGATCGTGATGCACTGCCTTCCCGCGCATTATAACGAAGAGATCACGCACGATGTTGCCCATGGGCCGCAGAGCGCGATCTTCGACGAAGCCGAAAACAGACTGCACGCGCAAAAAGCGGTGTTGGCTCTCTTGATGCGATGAAGCTCGCGATCACGGGGGCGCCAGGCTCGGGCAAGACTACCCTATGCCAGCGCCTCATCGGAGCGTTAGGGGCTGTCAAGATCGGTGGCATCCTTACCCACGATATTCGTGAGGGCCGTGAGCGCGTCGGCTTTGCGATAGTAGACATCTTGACGGGGGAGCGCGGCCTGCTCGCCCATCGTGCGTTGGAGTCGGGCCCGCGTGTGGGACGCTATCGGGTGCATCTGACAGACCTCGAGCGCATTGCTGTCCCGGCGCTGGAGCGCGCTCTTCGTGAAGCTCAGCTCATTGTCATCGACGAGATCGCTCCAATGGAGCTCCATAGTCCCCGCTTTGTGGAAGCCGCCACGAAAGCACTCGATAGCCCAAAAGATTTGCTCGTGACGTTCAAGGAGCGCTTGGAGCATCCGTTGATCGCGCGGATACGCGCGGAGTTCTCGGTCTTTACCATCACGCTCAGCTCTCGCGAAAGACTCTTCCACGACGTGCTCACCTTGCTCCAGTCAAGGGAGTCACTTGGCAGGCCGTGCTCATAGTGCTAGAATGCCTTCCCAGGAGGTGTCGGCTATGAAGGCGCTCTACAAAGCTGTTTTGTTACTTATCAGTTGCGCTTGGGTCTCTTTAGGAGTGGGAGCATGGGTCCAGTTAGGGATCACGCACGGGGTCGCCTCCGGCGACGTCACGCCGACGAGTGCGCTCATCTGGGCCCGCGGCGCTGAAATCCCAAACTCAGCCCTCGTTGTCGAGTACAGCACGAACGAAGACTTCAGCGACGCCCAGAGAGCTGAGCCTGTCGCCCTGACGCCAGAGCGAGATTTTACGGCCAAGGTCGCGCTCACCGGGCTGAAGCCCGCCACGCGCTATTACTATCGCGTCAAGCAGGTCTTGGGCGCCCAGCAAAGCCCCTCTGTGAGCGGGACGTTCGTCACGGCCCCAGAAGCGAATGCTCCTACTGAGATTAAGTTCGTCTGGAGCGCCGATCTCGGCGGCCAGGGGATGTGTCGCCGCCCGGAGTATTTTATATTCAACGCGCTCGCTGACGCGCAGCCTGACTTCTTTCTCTTTCTCGGTGACACAGTCTATAACGACGAGCGCTGCCCCAGCCCGCCCAACGCCCCCGGCAGCGATTTTATCGCCACCACTCTAGACGAATATCGCGCCAAGCAGAAGTATCAGCTTGCCGACAAGCCCTATCAGAAAGCGCGCGCTGCGACCAGTCTCTATGTCGTCTGGGACGACCACGAAGTGATCAATAACTTCGCGGGGACGACCGTAGACCCCAAGAGACTCGCGATCGGGCGCCAAGTGCTCTTGGAGTACTTCCCCATCGCGCAAAACCCGCAAGACCCCAACAGACTCTATCGCTCGTTCCGCTGGGGCAAGCACGCCGAGATCTTTATCCTCGATACGCGCCAGTATCGCAGCGACAATAAGCTTCCCGACGGCCCGGACAAGACCATGCTCGGCAAAGAACAGCTCGCCTGGCTGAAAGAGAGCTTACAGAACTCCGATGCGACATGGAAGTTCATCGTCTCGACGGTGAAGCTCTCGTTCCCGTCGGACTGTCCGGAGGCGTGCGATTCGTGGGCCAACGGCGCAAGCGCCACAGGCTTTGAGCGCGAGCTCACAGAGATCTCTGACTTTATCATTCAGAACAAGATCAAGACCGTCGTCTGGCTCACCGGGGATGAGCATATCGTTGACGTCGTCCAGTACGATCCCAACCGTGATCGCGTGCTAGATTTCTATGAGTTTACGGCGGGGCCGCTGAGCGCGCTCACGTCCTACCTGGGGCCGCTGGACGAGACGCTCAATCCCACGCGAATCTATGGGAGCAACGAGTATTGGAATTTCGGGCAGATCGAGATTTCCGGCACCGGGCGACTGGTGCTGAGCTATCTCGACGTGTCAGGTGGGGTGCAGTTCCGGCGGGAGTTTCGGCCATTCTAGAAAAAGAAGCAAACGCGATTTTGGCTAAAACCCTTGACAACGCATACAATTGCATATAAAATGCGGTCATCAACAACATACAAGGGAGGTAAGTACCATGAAGTGGGGAGAATATAACGAGCAGGTGGTGGAGCGGGTGGCCGGTTGGGTCAAGGCAAAGGTCGGGGCTAAGGTGCTCTATATTCTGGCAATCATCAGTGCCTTCGTGCTCATGAGCGGCGCTCCTTCCAAGTGGGGTTAAACCCGCTTTCCTAGCTCAATAGCTACAAGTTGAGGGAGGGTCCAGATTGGACTCTCCCTTCTCTTTTCTCTTATAATGCTTGCCACGATGAGCTGGCAAGCAAAGGTCTACATTTGGGTCGTTGTGTTAGCGAGCCTCGTACCCCTTGGGCTCTACTTGCCTCAGCTCTATCTCCCCCACTATTTTATATTGATTGCGGCAAGCCTTGCCTTCCTGGCCGATATCTTCGAGGTAGAAGTTGCGCTCAGGCACAGGATTTCCATGAGCGAGGTCATCTACTGCGCGGTGTTGTTTATCGACGGTCCCTCAGCAATGATGTGGAGCACCGTGCTCGGAACGCTTCCTGCAGAGATCATCTTGCGCTGGCGATATCTGAAAGACGGCGCTGCTACTTTTATCTCTCGTGTCGCATTCAATACAAGCCAAATCCTGCTCAGTGGCTGGGCAGCTATCTTGATCTTTCAACGACTCGATGGCCATGCGCCCCCGTATGCATCACTCACCGAGTTGATACCCCCTACCCTGGCCTATGTAGGCTACACGGTCACAAATACTGTGCTCGTCTCTGGAATCCTCAGCCTGACCCAACGTATCAGCTTTACGAAGCTCGTGACCTTCAAGATACACACCTTGCCTTTCCAAGTCTTGGCTATCGGCGTTATCTCGATCTTGGTCGCCGTCGTCTACGTCCAAGCCCCTTGGCAAACTCTTTTGGTGCTCATCCCCGCCGTCGGCGTGCACCTGACCCTGCGCGGCTATACGAAACTGCGCAGAGAGACCCAACGCACCCTCGAAACCATCGTCCACATGCTCCATGAACACGATCCCTACACCGCCGAACACTCTGAAAGGGTTGCAGATCTAGCGGAAAAGATCGCGCGTGAGCTGGAACTGCCCGAAGACCAGATCGAGACGATTCGCACTGCCGCGCGCGTCCATGACATCGGCAAGGTCGCTATCCCCGATTCTATTCTCAATAAACGTGGCCCGCTCGATGACTCCGATTGGCAGCTCGTGAAACAACACACGATCGTCGGCTTCGATCTCTTAAAAAATTTAGAGATGTACAGCGAAGCCGCCCAGCTCGTGAAATATGAGCATGAGCGCTGGGACGGCACCGGCTACCCTGAAGGTCTCAAGGGCGAACAGATCCCTCTGGGCGCACGAATTATTCACGTCGCCGACGTCTATCACGCCCTCACTAGCGACCGGCCCTATCGCGAATCCCAGGGATTGCCCCGACACTATGAGCCTGTCGAAGCCGTGCGCATTATCCAAAGCCAGAGCGGCCGCCAGTTCGACCCCAAGGTCGTCGAAGCGCTCGTGCGCGTCATCTCTGACGAACTGAAGGAGCCGCTATGGTTCTCCTCTGGGCGATTGTCCTAGGGCTGCTTATTGGGCTCATACGCCATAGGGGTCTCGCGCATCTGGCACAGCTGCGACTGCGAGCAAGCGGGCTGGTGCTGCTCGCCGTGCTTATCCAGATGTTGATCTTGCCCCTCAGCCCAGGAGCCAAGCCCATCATCATCTGGGGGATGGAATTCTTTCACATTGCGTCGTATGTGCTCCTCCTGCTCTTTGCGATCATAAACTTTCGTGAAAAGGCGCTCTGGCTGATGGCGCTGGGGATGCTCTTGAATTTTACAGTTATTGCAGCTAATGGCGGACATATGCCCGCTTCTTTGGACGCGCTGCGCGCCGCCGGCAGAACTGTAACAGTCGAAAAATTGCTCACTGAGGGCGTTTCAGGCAACGTTATCGTGATGAGCGAGACGACGAAGCTCAATTTTTTGGGGGATATCTTCTGGCTGCCCAGTTGGGTGCCGTTTGCCAATGCGTTCAGCGTTGGAGATTTGCTCTTGGGCGTAGGGGTGATTTGGCTGCTGGCGAAGAGGCCCTCACCCCTGCCTCCTCTCCCGTGACTCACTCACGGGAGAGGGGTGCCCGCAAGGGCGGGGTGAGGGCCTAAGCAACGAGCTCATGCTCTGGGCAATCCACTCGTAGATCCCTCTCTGCGAGGGGCTTGTCCATGAGCGCACAATGGTGCGGCGCTCGCGAATCTCTGTGCGCGTTGGGGCGGAAGAAACGGCACGTCAAGCAAATTCTTGCAACACTAATGATCCCAGCGCGATAGAGCGATTCGATGAGCTTTAACAGAAAGACGAGAGCCCGCTCGCGCTCTTCGAGAGGGAACTGTCTCAGCTGCTCTTTGAGCGGATCGCTCCAGCGGGAGAGCTTTGCGCCAGAGCGTCGGCCCTTGGCCGTCAGGCGCAGCGTTTGAGCGCGGCGGTCGTCTGGGTGCGGCTCGCGAGCGAGCAGGCCCTTGGCTTCAAGAGAAGAGATCGCGTCGCTCATCGTCGCCGGGGTCAGTCCAAACTCCTGGGCGAGCTGATTGACCCGACAGAGCTTCTCGTCGTGGGAGCTGAGATAGATCAGCGACTGAATCTGGATGGGGCTGAGGCGGCTCTCCACGGCCTCCTCCCACAAGAGCGTGCGGAGCACGTGCGAGAGCCGCTCCAGCGCCGCGACGATCTTCTCGTCAAGCTCAGAAATCTCCGTCTTTCGCATAGGGGTAGCTCCACAGCGCCACTTGGAGCGTCACCGACTTGAACCATGCTTGGTGCATTTTATCAACTTCGTCGGGGCTGTGCCCCTTCTTTGCCAGGAAGGGCTTGATCGTCGCGGTGATGGGATAAATAAACGCAATGAGATAGCGCAACGGGACGTGGGGCACCGAGCGCACGTTGTCGGTCTTGTTCTTCTTGGTGCGATGGTGTCGCAGCCCGATCTCGTGCTGATAGTTGAGCCAGGTCTGATCGTAGGGGCGATTGCACGTGTCTAAGATCCATTGGCCAAAACGCTTGCGCACAGCTTCAAGATAATTCGCGTCGGGCTTGCCATCTGGGCCAGAGAAATAATAGACCAAATGGGGATGTGATCCCACAAAGCCGTACCAGAGATCGAGCACAGCGTCGATCTGATCTTTGAGGACTTCGCCGGCCATCTTGAGGTACTTTTCGTCCTCGGCGCTGAAGAGCACAGCTTTTTTCAGCTCTTCGAGCTCCTTGAGAGTGACCGGTGACTGAGAGGCACTTCCGTAGGTGTAGCCGGGGATATTGACTGCCATAGCGGACCTCCTTTATAGTTAGGATTCCTAATTATATGAAAAGCCGGCTGTCTCTGTCAAGAGGGGAGCTGGGTGATGAGACTCATAGCGGACGTGCCAGACCTTGCACGGGCCAGTAAAATAGAGCTCAGACCATGAGCACGGCAGTCTTTCGGTTCTACGGCGAGCTGAACGACTTTTTACCGCCAAAGCATCGCCAGAGCGACATCGAATATAACTTTCAGAACACCCCAGCGATCAAGGACGCTATCGAAGCCCTTGGTGTACCCCATACCGAAGTCGATCTCATTGTTGTTAATGGGCAGTCTGTGGGGTTTTCGTATCGGCTGCGCGACGGCGATCGGGTCGCAGTCTATCCTGTCTTTGAAAGCTTAGATATCTCGCCTATTGTACAGCTTCGAGAGAAGCCCTTAAGAAATATCGCGTTTGTCGCTGATGTGCATTTGGGGAAGCTCGCGCGACTGCTGCGCCTGCTAGGCTTCGATACCCTGCACTCGAACGAGTATGACGACCACGAGCTTGTGGCTATTGCTGCGTCGGAAGGCCGGATCGTGCTTACGCGTGATCGCGATCTGCTCAAGCACAATGCCGTCACACACGGCTACTGGCTGCGCTCGACAGATCCCGTGGAGCAGGCTCGCGAAGTCGTGCGCCGCTTCAACTTAGAGACTTTGATTGACCCGTTCCGACGCTGCCTGGTGTGCAACGGGCTGCTGGAGCCAGTAGAGAAGAGAGAAGTGCTCACGCAAGTTCCCCCTCGAGTGGCCGTCGAGCACGATGAGTTCTTTCGGTGCATAAGCTGTCAGAAGCTCTACTGGCGCGGCACGCACTACCCCAAGCTCAAGAAGCACATCGCGGCCATCGTGGGGGACATGGACAAAAAGCCATCGTGAGTGTATAGTAAACCCATGCGCGAGCGCGATGTCATAAAATTCTTGAGTGAAAAACTTCCCATCGGCGACGACTGCGCTGTTATCTCTCTGAAAAAAACGAATCTCTTGCTCACGACAGATATGCTCCATCGGCAGACAGACCTCCCTGACGGAATGACACCGTATACGATGGGCTGGCGGGCGGTCGCTGTGTCGCTCAGCGACATCGCGGCGATGGGCGGAAGGCCCTTAGGAGTCGTGATCGCGCTGGGAGCTCCAGAGTTCGAGAGAAAATTCCTAGAAGAACTTTTAGATGGGGCGCTAGCATGCTGTGACGTGTGCGAGACAAAATTGCTCGGTGGCGACACAGATCGGCATAGTGAGCTGACGATAGTGACGACGGCTCTCGGCGAAGCCCAGAAGCCCGTCATGCGCTCCGGCGCTCATCCAGAAGAGCTTGTTTGCGTGACAGGGGACTTGGGTCGGACAGCCGCGGCCCTAGAGCTGCTCAAAGCGAAAGAGTACGAGCAAGCCAATGCGCTCTTGCGGTTTACACCGAGATTGCGAGAGGGCCAAGCTCTCGCGCCGCTAGCAAGCAGCATGATCGATATCTCCGATGGGCTGGTACGCTCGCTCTATCAGCTTGGAGAAGCCAGCCAAGTCGGCTTCAAGATCGATGCGACGGCAGTTCCCTTTGCGCTTGAGGTCGAAGAGCTAGCACGCACTCAAGACGAGCTCTTCGAGATGGGGCTCTTCTTCGGGGAGGACTTCGAGCTGCTGTTTACGCTCCCTCAAGAGCGCTTGCTGGACGCGCGCCGAGCGTGTGAGTTTACCGTGATCGGACGGGTCGTCCCCAAGGGAGAGGGCATCACGATGCAGCTTGGTCCGGAGAGGATCGTACTACCCGACCGTGGGTATGAACACTAGAACAGTTCAAAGTTTCAAGTTCGAAGTTCCAAGTTGAGGAGGCTTTTATGAAAAGACTAATCTATGTGCTGGGAGTTGCGTTGTGGGCGGGAACGGCGCTCGCACAAGAGCCCTCAGCTCCGATCTTCGAGCCGGTCTCCGGGATGTTTTATCCCAATATTAGCGATCTCAACGAGCTTTTAGAGAAGAATGGCTTTCCTAAGATCTCTGCGTCCATCACCATGACGGGCAGTTGGACGCGCGTGCGCGCGGTCGAATGGCTCCCGTTGGGGTTGACCCTCGCCAAGGGCTCTAGTGGTGCAGAGCATGGCTCGCGGCGCGTGCGGCTGACGCTCTTCTATTTCAGCGCGTTTCTCGATAGGCGCTGGCCGCTCTCGGAGCGCGTGCCGGCACTGCGCGGCTTTGTGAGCGGCGGTGTTGGCGTGGGCACGGCAACATTGCTATTAGGCCAGCGCGCTCTCACGGAAGAGAATTTTGAGTCTGTCTTGCAGGCGGCGCACGACACACTCTTGAGACGAATCTTTCTCTCGATAGTACCTCGCGTTGGGATCGAGTTCGTGCTGGCTGATGTGATCACGCTGCGCGTTTCTGTAGGGTATATTTGGGCGCCGTGGTCTGGGGCGTGGGAGCATTTTTCTGAAAGAGTCGCGGGGCCGCCCAAGGATTTCAGCGGGGTGTTAGTAGAGTTTATAATTTCATACTCCTTGAAGACGAGTGCTGACTCTCACAAGGGATTTTGATCCAGCCTGATGTTTATACCCCTGCAATCTGCGCTTCGGCGTCTCATAAGCGAACTCCTACCGTCGCCCGATAAGCTGCATAAATTCAGCGCGGGTGCGCGGGTCCCTTCTGAAGATCCCCTTCACCGCGCTGGTCACAAGATGAGCGTCCTTCTGAAGCTCTCTCATGGCCATACACAAGTGAAAGCCTTCAATAACGACGCCGACTCCCTTTGGCGTGAGCGCATCCATCAAGAAGTCAGCAATCTCTTCACTCATGCGCTCCTGGATCTGGAGCTTCTTCGAGAAATGTTCGACGATCTGGGGGATCTTGCTCATGCCGATCACTCTTCCGTCGGGAATATAGCCGACGTGCGCTCTCCCAAGGAATGGCAGTATATGATGCTCACAGAGACTGTAAAACAGAATATCTTTGACGACGATCATCTGGTCGTGCTTGACGGGGAAGATCGCCCCGGCGATCAGTTCCTTGGGGTCTTGGCGATACCCCGCCGTGAGCGATTCGAGCATCTCAACGAAGCGCCGAGGAGTTTCGCGTAAGCCCTCGCGATCCGGGTCTTCCCCAATACGGGCAAGCAGCCGGCGCACCAATGCTTCAATCTCAGCGGGGTGCTTCACACCATCACCAGTAAGTAGCATAGCACAAAGCAGAGGCGACGAGCAAATTGCTAAGTACAACAAGACAATGCAGACGGTTTGCTCGCAATTTCCCTGAATATAAGCAAAAGCAAGAGGATCTTGACTTAGAGAGGGCCTCAATGCTATAATGCGCCTAATACTAAGGCTGTCGAGTGCCAAACCAAACTAGGTAAGTTTGCTAAAATGCTGTGACAGGAGGTGATTCCCTACAGCGCATAATGGAGGATTCTTGGTGTAAGACTCTTAGGGCACTCGACGGCACATAACACCAAAACGTTAGGGAGGTGCTTTTCATAACTATGAAAGCCATCAAACGCCGCACGTTCTTAAAGGGGATGGGGCTTGCTGTTGGCACGATGACGCTGAGCGGGGTCTTGCGCGGGCCGATCTTCGCGCAACCGCCTCCGGTCGTGACGATCGGGACGCTGCTCGACTCTTCGGGCCCGTTAGCGGAGTTCGGGCCGGCGGAGCGCAAGGGCGCGGATCTCGCGGCGAAGCACCTGAATGAGGCTACGCAAGCAGTCCTTGGCGGCCCAATTGTCAAGCTCGTCCACGAGGACCCCGGCTTCCCCAACTTCCAGCAAGTCGTGGATCGCGCCAAGAAGCTCGTTACGGTAGATAAAGCTGTCGGCTTGGTCGGAGGCCTAGCCAGCAGCGCCTCGCTCGCGATCGCTCGCGAAGTCTCTAAGCCCTTCAAAGTTCCACAGATCTCGCCGGCTTCCACGTCGCCGCTGCTGACGGTCGAGCCCGACGATGACTTTCTCTTCCGCTCGACGGCTTCGGATGCGTTGCAAGGGGTCGTGCTGGCGATGCTCGCCGCGGGGGAGATCAAAGAGGTGCCGGTCAAGTATAGGACAGCTGCCACCTTGTATGTCAATAACGCATATGGCCAGGGCTTGAGCGACCGCTTTGCCAAGTCGTTTGAGAAGCGCGGTGGCAAGGTGCTCGCGCAGGTACCGCACGCAGAGGAGGTCGCCCCCAGCTATGCCGCCGAGTTGCGCAAGGCCCTGGAGGGCAAGCCCGATGTCTTAGTAGCCATCAGCTACCCTGGCCATGCTAACGTCTATATCAAAGAAGCTGTTGAAGTCTTCAAGTACAAGAGCTTCTTGTTTGTGGACGGCACGAAGTCCGCAGACATGATCAAGGTGCTGGGCTTTGATATCCTGCACGGCTTCTACGGAACGGTCGCTGCGGCCGATCCGGAGAACCCCAACGCCAAGAAGTTCGAGGAAGAGTTCAAGAAGGTCTACGGCGACATCCCGCCGATCCCGTACATTGATACGACTTACGATGCGGTGGCAGCTCTCGGCTTGGCAGCGGCTAAAGCCATAGCTGAAGGGGTCAAGGATATCACGGGCGTAGTAGTGCGCGATAATCTGCGTCCCGTGTGCAATCCGCCGGGTACGGCCGTCGGCGTGGCGGGATTTGTAGCAGCCCTCAATGCCCTCAAAGCGAAGCAAGATATCAATTATGAGGGCGCGGGCAGCGCCATGGACTTCGACGCCGCTGGCGACGTGGTCTCGCCCATCGAGATCTGGCAGTACAACAAAGATGCTCCGGGCGGGATCAAGACGATCACCCTAGTCAAGCAAGTTCCACCAGAGTGATCTCTTCCCTCTCAAGGACGGAGTTGGCGAGCGGGGGCCGATATGGCTCCCGCTTGTGATTTTATTGCTGCCCCTTCTCTTCGGGCAAGATCCCCTGGGGCCGGAAGAGCAAGATCGCCAAGAGCAACACCCCAACTAACAGATAGCGCACATAGAAGACTTGGGTCTTGAACTCAAAGGGGACTAGTTTGTCGCTTAGGAACGTCGTGCCCATCCAAATAGCCCAGATGGCAAACGTGCCAAAGACCGCGCCCTTGTGGTTGCCCGAGCCCCCCGCCATCAGCATCACCCAGACCATGAACGTATAGCTCATGGGATGGAAAAGCCCAAAGTCAATGGTGCTCACCGACGCCGTGAACAGAGCGCCCCCGATCCCCATCACACACGCCCCCAAGACGAACGCTTGGACTTTAAACGCGAAGACGTTCTTGCCAAACGCGCTCGTAGCTGCTTCGTCCTCGCGGATCGCACGCAGCACGCGCCCCCACGGTGACTGCGTCACCCGCTGGAGCAGCCAGAAGAGCACCATCAATGACAAGACAAGAAACACGAGCAGGATCACGTCGTAGTGTCGTGAGTCCAACGGCGCCAGCAGCTCCTTCAGCAATCCGGGTAACCACGGACAGGGCGGGTCTTCAACCAGACAGAACAAGGGCTTGGGAATCCCCGCCAGCGGCTGCGGGCCGTTGGCCAGCCATCGCTCGTTCTGAAAGACAAGCCTCAGGGATTCAGAAATCCCTATGGTGGCAATGGCGAGATAGTCTTCCCTCAGGCGCAGCGTCAGCAGCCCAATCAGCAGGGCAATCACCCCACAGACGACTATCGCCCCCAGCACCCCGAAGGGAAAGGGCAGATTCCACCCAAAGAGCTGCTTGATATACTCGGCAGCCAACCCCGTAGGCATAGGCTTGGTGATCAGAGCTGACGTAAAAGCTCCAACGGCGAAAAATGCCGCGACCCCGATATTAAACAGCCCGGTCAGCCCCCACTGAACGTTCAGCCCCAACGTCAAGATAGCATACAGACAAGCGGTAATCACTGGGGCCAACAGGTACGCTACCCACTCCCTGGGAGCAAAGCCTATTGCCACCCCTATAAGGATCCCACCCACGATGGCCAACCCCAGGCGCATGGTCCCTGAGCGCCCAAAGAAACTACACAGCCATCCTCCTAGAACTCCAAAGGTCACCGCTACGATGAGGCGCGTCAGCTCCATCACGATCTCCCTCCAAAGATCCCTTGCGGGCGCACCAGAAGAACTATAATCAAGACGAGAAACGCGACCGCCGGCTGATAAGCCGGGTTGAGCCATGCTGTCGAAAGGCGCTGCACAACCCCGATCACCAGCCCTCCAGCAAGCGCCCCGTAGGGATTCCCCACTGTCCCCAAGATCGCCGCGGCAAAGAGCGGCAGAAGAAATCCCCAGCCCATCTCTGGGTAGAGCAAAGAGTTCACTCCGTACATGATCCCGGCAACGGCTGCCAACCCGGCCCCAATCCCCCAGGTCCACACGCGCACCTGCTCGATGTTGATCCCCGTCACGCGGGCAAGATCGGGATTGTCCGCGGTGGCGCGCATGGCCTTGCCCAACTTCGTCTTCTGCAAGAAGAGATAGATTAAGGCCACCAACGAGAGCGCGAGCACGACGGTGATGAGCTCATCGGGCCGGATGCGAATATCAAGAGGCAGTTGCCATGCCGGACGATACAGCCCAGGAAAGTAGCTGATCTTATCCGGCCCCCAGAAGATATAGATCAAATTGCGCACGATGAACGCCGCGCCCAGCGAGGCCATCGCTAGAATGACAGCGCTAGCACGGCGTGCCCGCAGCGGACGATAGAACAGCTGATCGAGCGCGATCGCGAGTAGCGCCGTCAGCGCCGCCGAGATGGGCATGGCTAAGATCAACGGCCAGCCAAAGCTCGTCTCACCGAACCGCTCTTGGGGGATTCCGAGCCTGGGAAAGAGCACATTGAGCAGAAAGAGCGCAATATACGCGCCCACGCTCATCAGATCCCCGTGGGCAAAGTTGGCAAATCGTAAGATCCCGTAAATCAACGTCAGCCCGATCGCCCCCAGAGCAATGATGCTCCCGTAGATAATTCCGTAGACGGTTAGTTCGAGCATCTCTTAGCCCCCTAGATAGAGCCGCCCGATCTCTTCGTTCTGCAACAGAGCTGGGCCGGTATCCTCAAAGCGATTCTCCCCGCCCGCAAGAACATAGCCGCGATCCGAGAACTTTAAGGCTTCGCGCGCGTTCTGCTCGACCATCACGATAGCGACCCCGGACTTGTTAATATCCCTGATGCGCTCGAAGATCAGCTCGACCATCTTGGGAGCGAGGCCGGCACTGGGCTCGTCTAATAACAGCAATTTAGGATCGAGCATGAGCGCCCGACCTAGCGCCACCATCTGGCGCTGCCCCCCAGAGAGCGCCCCGACCTTCACGTGACGCCGCGCCTTCAGGTCTGGGAAGAGCTCGAATACTTCCTCCATCCGCGCGCGATAGTCGTCTGTGCGAATGAATGCCCCCATCTCAAAGTTCTCTTGCACCGTCAAGGACGGAAAGACGTTCTCCGTCTGGGGCACAAAACACATCCCCAGGCGCACGATGCGCTCGGGGCTCCAGTTGGTGATATCCGTGCCGTTGAACGTGACTCGTCCCGCCTTGACCCAGAGCAGCCCGAAGATCGCCTTTAAAAGAGTGCTCTTGCCCGCGCCGTTAGGCCCAATAATAGTCACGATCTGCCCCGGCTCGACCCTCACAGAGACCCCATGCAAGATCTCCATGCCCCCGTAGCCAGAGACGATCCCTTGAGCTTCCAGCAGCGCCATGGTCACTCCGTCATGACAGCGCGATATTGGCTTCCCAGATAGGCTTCTAAGACGCGCTCGTCGCGCTGGATCTCCTGCGGCGTGCCCTCGGCTAACTTCTCGCCGTTGCTCATCACGATCACGGGATTGCACAAGTTCATTACCAGGTCCATGTCGTGCTCGATTAATAAGAACGTCACGCCGCGCTCGTAGCAGAGCCTTTCAATATTCGCGACGAGCTGCTTCATCAATGTCGGGTTGACCCCTGCGCCGGGCTCATCGAGCAGCACCATAACGGGATCGGCCATCAAAGTACGCGCTAATTCTAATAACTTCTTCTGCCCCCCAGAGAGGTTCCCCGCGTACTCGTCTTTTAAGTGGATGAGATTGACGAACTCTAACACGGCGAGAGCTTTGTCGCGGATCTCGGCCTCTTGGCGACGCACCAGCCCTGGCAGAAACCATGAGTAGAAGGGATTCTCCCCGCGTTGCCCCGCCGGCACGAGCATCAAATTCTCTAAGACCGTCATCTGCTTGAACTCTCGAGGGATCTGGAACGTGCGACAGAGCCCTTTGTGGAAGACGCGATGCGCCGGCAGCCCCGTGATATCCTCCCCGCGAAAGATGACCTGCCCGCCATCGGGCTTGTAAAAGCCTGTGATGAGATTAAAGAGTGTCGTCTTGCCCGCGCCGTTAGGCCCAATCAGCCCGGTGATCGTGCCGCGTTTTACCGACAGAGAGCACTTATTGACGGCACGCAGGCCACCGAAGTCTTTGACCAGGTCGCGCACCTCGAGTAAGGCCTCTCCGTTCATAGACCCTCCCACGTAATTTGCCGCAATTATAACGGATTGTTTTTGAGCTGGGCAAGTTCGCTTAAAACCGCGGCCCTTCTCCTTCGCCCACGTAGTACTCTTCAAAGCTGGTGTAGGCGCGATGGAAGAGCAGGGTAAACGACCCTGTTGGGCCATTACGCTGCTTCCCAATGATAATCTCAGTTTCGTGGACTAATGGGGAGGAGCCTTCTGCTTCGTCGGAGCTCTCTTCGCCGCCCGCATCCTCGCGATATAAGAAGAGCACGACGTCGGCGGTCTGCTCGATCTCTCCAGATTCCCTGAGATCTGACAAGCGCGGTCGGCGCGGCGGGCGCTCCGGCGCGCGCGACAGCTGCGACAACGCCACTACGGGAATATTGAGCTCACGGGCTAAGGCCTTGAGCGACCGCGCGATGTACGCGACCTCTTGCTCGCGCACGTCGGCATGAGTTCCTGCTTCGATCAACTGTAAGTAATCGACAAAGAGTATGTCGAGATTATGCTCGGACTTCATGCGCCGCGCTTTGGCTTTCAGTTCGAGCACGGAGATGCTGGGCGTATCGTCGATGATAATTTTACTGTTCTGGAGCTTGCTAGCGGCGTTAATGAGGCGGCGCCAGGACTCGGAGTCCGTCTGCAGATAGCCCCCGCGCAACCTGTGGAGATTGATGCGCGCCTCGGCGCATAGTAATCGTTCAAGAAGCTGCTCTTTGGTCATCTCCAGGCTAAAGAACCCCACACATTTGCCAAAGCGCAAGGCCATATTGCGCCCGATCGAGAGCGCTAACGAGGTCTTCCCCATGCTGGGGCGCGCAGCGATCACGATCAGGTCTGATGGGTGCAGCCCTGCCGTCATCTCGTCGAATCTCCTATAGCCGGTGGGCAAGCCCGTCACAGCGTGTTGGGAGGGATCGCGTTGGAGCTTCTCGAGCCGCTCTAGATGCTCGTGTAAAAAATCTCGAATGAGATGGAAGTCGTGAGTAAGTTGAAAGCGCGAGATCTGGAAGATCTTCTCCTCTGCGGCATCGAGAAGATGCTCAAGCTCCTGCTCTTCGTTGAAGCCGAGTTCAGCGATCTCATGACCGGCTTCGATGAGCGCCCGCAGCACAGCCTTCTTCTTGATGATCTCGGCGTAGTAGGGCACGCTTGCGGTGGTGGTGACCTTGGTGAGCAGCTCACTTAGGTAGGCGCGACCGCCGACCTCGTCGAGTTTATCCAGCTCGTCAAGGCGATTGCCCACGGTGATCAGGTCTGCGGGCTTGCCGCTCTCGAAGAGCTCTAAGATAACTTTATAAATTATCTGATGGGCCCTCCAGTAGAAATCGTCAGGCTGGAGGGCTTGCAAAAGTTGCGGGACAACGTGCTCAGGCTCGAGCATCGCTGCGCCAAGAACGACTTGCTCGGCTTCGCGGTTCTTCGGGAGCGGTCGCGTAAGCTCATCCGGCACGGTCCAATCCCCCTGGATGATTATAGCTGATCGGGCAGGGACTTGCAGATTGGCGCGTCTTGTGCTACAGTAAAAGACCGTTAGCGCGTCCCTTCGTCTGCCCTGCTCTCCGCCAGATCGAAGAGACGCTCGGAACTTTGGAGAAAGGAGGAAGCAATGTGGAGCTTCTAACGATTAAAGAGCTCTTAGAGACGGGGGTGCACTTTGGGCACCGGGTGCGCAAGTGGAACCCCAAGATGCGCGAGTATATCTTCACCGAGCGCAAGGGCATCCATATCATAGACTTAGAGAAGACTATTCGGCTCTTTGAAGAAGCGTATCTCTTTGTGCGGGACACAGTGGCCTCGGGGAAGAACGCGCTCTTTGTGGGGACCAAGCGCCAAGTGCAGGAGACTATTGCTGAGGAGGCCAAGCGCTGCGGCGCCCATTATGTGAACCAGCGCTGGCTGGGCGGGACGTTGACGAATTTCGAAGTGATCCGCAAGCGCATCCAACGCCTGAAAGATCTGGAGGAGATGGAGGCCAACGGGGTCTTCGACGCTATGCCCCCAAAGGAAGCCCAGCACTGGCGCCGCGAACTGATGAAGCTTCGGCGCAACCTCGAGGGCCTTCGGGAGATGACAGAACTGCCGGGCGTGCTCTTTGTCGTGGATACGATCTTAGAGAAGAACGCGATTCATGAGGCGAAGCTCTTGGGGATCCCCGTGGTCGCGATTGTCGACACCAACTGCGATCCCGATCCCATCGACTATCCCATCCCCGGCAACGACGATGCTATTAAAGCGACAAAGCTGATCACGGCGCGCATTGCCGATGCGGTCTTAGAAGGGCGCGAGGGGCGCTCCGCTGACAAGGCCCCGGCGGCCCCAAAGAAACCCGAAGAGACTCTCATAGCCCCGCAAGAGCTTAGTGAGCCGGCCATTCCAGAGAACGAAGAGGGTGTCATCACATGAGCACAACGTCCTTCAATGAGTTGGTCAAGAAGCTGCGGGAGGAGACGGGCGTTGGCATCTTGGACTGCAAGAAGGCCTTGCAGCAAGCCAACGGTGATCTCGAGAAAGCAAAGCTCATCTTGCGCGAGCAAGGGAAAGAGCTTTTTGCTTCGCGCACCGGGGAGGCCAACCAAGGGCGCGTCGAAGCCTATATCCATCACAATGGGCGCGTAGGAGTCTTAATCGAGATGGACTGCCAGACGGACTTCGTCGCTAACAGTGATGCGTTCCGCGAGGTCTTAAAAGACTTAGCGATGCACATTGCTGCGGCCTATCCCCCCCCGCAGTATATCAAGCCCGAAGACGTGCCTCCCGAGGTGCTGGAGCGCGAGAAGGAGATCTATCGCCACCAGGCTGAGCAGGAGGGCAAACCCCCTCACGTTATCGAGAAGATCGTTGAGGGCAAGCTCAAGAATTTCTACCAGCAAGTGTGCCTGATCAAGCAGCCCTTCGTCAAAGACCCGACGGGCCAGACAACGATTGAGGACATCTTGGGTGAGCTGGCCAACAAAGTTGGAGAGACGATCGTGGTGAGGAGATTCGCGCGATTTGAGGTTGGAAAATAGCTTCTTGCTCAAGCTCTCCGGGGAAGCGTTAGGATCTTCGGGTATTGACCCCTGCGCTACAGAGTCGATTGCGGGACAGCTGTGCGCTGCGCACAGACTTGGCGTGCGGCTTGCTATCGTTGTGGGCGGGGGCAACTTCATCCGTGGGGCGCAGCTTAAGGACTTTGACAGAGTTGTCGCCGACCAGATGGGGATGCTCGCGACCGTCTTAAATGGGATGGCCCTGCGCCAGAGCTTAGAGAGCAGGGGGCTTTCTGTGATCTTACAGTCAGCAGTCCCCGTCGCGTATGCCCAGCCCCTCGATCCCATCAGTGCGCGTCACGCTCTTTCAGAGAAGAAGATCGTGATCTTCGCTGGGGGGACGGGCAACCCGTTTGTCACAACCGACACTGCTGCGGCGATTCGGGCCAGCGAGATCGGCGCGAAAGTCTTACTGAAAGCGACAGATGTCCCTGGCGTCTACAGCGCCGACCCGAAAAAGAATCCCAAAGCGAAGCTCTACAGAGAACTCACTATAGACGAAGCGATAGAGAAACGCCTGAACGTGATGGACCTGACGGCGCTGACGATCTGCCGGGAGAACAAGATCACTATCAAAGTCTTTGATGTCTTTCGGCCCGGGAATTTAGAGAAGATTATTCGTGGGGAGCCGATTGGGACGACCGTGCGCCCCTAACAGATTAGTAAAGGAGGTTCGTCTATGCGCCGTGCGCTCGTGCTCATAGCAGCACTGGGGCTCTTTGTCTTGGTAAGCAGCCCGCCAGCCCAGACGCAGCCCCCACCCTCACTTGTCTATCACGCCTACGATTTCACGGGAACGACGAATATTGCGGGCTTTGGCGTCTGGGAGTTTCGTTCCCTCAAAGACGATCTCTTCGCGCTTGCTGAGCAATACCCTGAGATCGTCCGGGTCGTCTCGCTCGGCCAAAGCCACGAAGGGCGCGAGATCTGGGCCGTTAAACTCAGCGATGATGTTTCTACTGAAGACCCTGCTGAACCCGAAACGCTCTTCATCGGTGGCCAGCACGCTCGCGAGTGGATCGGCGTCGAAGTTCCGTTCTTGATCGCACAGCATTTAGCCCAAAATTACGCGGCCGACGAGCGCGTCAAGAGACTCATAGACAACTTAGAAATCTGGATCGTCCCGATGGTCAACCCCGACGGGCACGAGTATACGCGATCCGACCCGTGCCCGACAGCGCCGCAGCAGCTCTGTCGGCTGTGGCGCAAAAACAGACGAGACTTGGGCAACGGCATCTTCGGCGTTGATCTGAACAGAAATTGGGGCTTCCAATGGGATGCGCGCGCCGGCGGCAGCCGCAACCCCCAGAGTCTCACATACCGTGGGCCGGAGCCGTTCTCCGAACCGGAAATCCAAGCGATTCGCGATCTCGTGCTCGCCCCGCAGCGACAGTTCAAAGCGTTTATTGACTATCACAGCTATTCGCAGATCGTGGGCTGGCCGTGGGGCTACTCATTCGAGCCCCCCATCCCGTTGAGCGAAGATAAGCGTTTTGATCCCCCATCTGATAGCGTCGAGTACGCCCGCATCGGCGAGACGATGGCCAAGCTCATCTATAGTGTGTATGGGCAAACTTATCGTGCGTGCCAAATCAGCCTAGAGTGTCCCTATCCAGCAGCGGGCGTCTCCACCGACTGGTTCTACAGCGAGACCGGAGGGATTTCGTTTGTGATCGAGCTGCGCCCCCAAGGGAGCGAGCCAGGGTTCGTCCTTCCTCCAGAACAGATCCGTCCCACGTTTGAAGAGAATCTTCCGGCAGCGCTCTATCTCTTGGAGCAAGCTCTGCCAGAGCTGATCGTGCGTGATAGCCCTAGAGACGACGGCAGTGTCCCGTCAGGTGAGATCGGGTTCAGCCCTGATATTCGCGTGGACGGCGCTCCGCTGGGGATCGTCAATACGACCGAAGAGCCCTTCGGCGAGAACGATCATGAGAACGCTATCGCTAACGCGGTCAATCGCGTCTACGTCACGGTACACAATCGCGGGCTGACGGACGTGCCCAATGCTGTCGTCGAGCTCTATTGGCGCGATAACTCACAGCTCGATCTCTCTGCGTGGCCGGAGGGCTGGCAGCCTATAGATGACGACGGCGATCCGCTCACTGCCCCGACATTTCGACACTTTGTCTCTATTCCCGCGAACGGCTCAGCAACGGTGACGTTCTTGTGGGTGCCGCCGGTGGCAACTCCTGACGCAATGCTCTTAGTGCGCGTGCGCCATCTCCAAGACCCCATCAGACTCTTGCGCGACCCAGCACTGCGCTTTGAACCTGATCGCTATGATAATAACATTGCGTCGCGGCGCGTTCAGGTCTTCTCCACAACCTTAGGGACGACAAAGTAATTATCCCGACGCTTGGGCGCGTTCTTCAGGGCTTCTTCAGCTGAGACCGACGAGCGCGGCTCATCTGCCCGCAAGACCGTGTGCACATTGAGAACGTGCTTCATGGGTAGGACGTGCTCCGTGTCGAGCCTCTCTAATTGCTTGAAATACTCGAGAATGCGCCCCAGCTGCTCTTGAAAGAGCTCTACTTCGTCCTCGCTGAGCTTGAGCTTGGCCAGCTTGGCGATATGGAGCACTTCATCGCGCGTAATCATAGCGTCATTATACTCGCGTCAACGCAAATTTGTCGCCGAATCGTCTGCGGAACTCTGCGATCAGCGGATGATCGGGATCCTGCGCGATCAGCCGAAACGCCTCGTCTCGCGCGGCTTTCATCAGATCTAAGTCTGCTATCAGATCAGCGACTTTAAATGTGCTGTCCAGCCCATGCTGCGCTACGCCGAGCATATCCCCAGGCCCGCGAATCTTCAAGTCTTCTTCAGCGATCTGGAAGCCGTCGAGCGTGCTTTGAAAAACTTCAAGGCGACGCTGGGCGTCCTCCGTGCGCGGGGTGGCTATCGCAAAACAGTATGATTTGTCCCCGGCGCGTCCGATCCGCCCCCGCAATTGATGGAGCTGCGCCAGCCCGAATCTGTCAGCGTGCTCAATGACCATCACCGTCGCGCTGGGCACATCGATCCCCACTTCGATAATCGTCGTGCTCACCAGGACATCTAATTCTCTGTTGACCAGTTGTCTCATGACGGATTGCTTTTCGCTCTCGCTCATGCGCCCATGCAGGAGCCCCACCCGAAATCCTCGCAAGAACGTGCGCTCAAGCTCTTCCTTGCCTTGGACCGCAGCCTTGAGGTCAAGCTCTTCAGACTCTTCGATCAACGGGAAGACGACGTAGGCTTGCGCCCCTTGCCGTACTTGCTGGGCCACAAATTCATAGACTTGGTCGCGCTTGTCTTCAGAGACCCAGAACGTCTGAATGTCTTTGGCAAAGGGCAGCTCATCTAAGATCGAGATCTCAAACTGCCCATAGAGCGTCAGCGTGATCGTTCTGGGGATGGGCGTGGCGCTCATCACCAAGATATCGAGATTTTCGCCCTTTTGCTCGAGCTGGGCGCGCTGGATCACCCCAAACCTATGCTGCTCATCGATCACGGCGAGCCCAAGGTTCTTAAACTGCAAGTCCTCCTGGATGAGCGCGTGCGTGCCGATGACCAGGTCGATGTCGCCGCGACGGATCGCCGCGCGCAAGAAATCTTTCTCGCGCTCTGGGAGGCTTCCGATGAGCATGACGGTCTTGGGGGGCTGGCTCAGGCGCGCGAGCAGCTCTGTGATCTTGCGGAAGTGCTGCTGGGCTAAGATCTCCGTTGGGGCCATGAACGCGGCTTGGTAGCCCGACTCAACAGCAATGAGACACGCGGCCGTCGCGACGACGGTCTTGCCGGAGCCAACGTCCCCTTGCAGCAGTCTGTTCATGGGCTTGGGGGCTGCTAAATCGGCGCGAATCTCTGCCAGAGCACGCTCCTGGGCACGGGTGAGCCGAAACGGCAGCGCACCAAGAAACTCTTCGAGACGTTCATCCGAGATCGTCAAGCTGCGCCCAGGGCGCTCGCCGAGCTTCTGCTTCTCCAGAGCAACCCCGATCTGAAAGAGAAAGAGCTCTTCAAACGCAAGCGTGTCATGCGCTTTCTGATACTCTTCCACTGTCTGGGGAAAATGAATCTTTTCGAATGCCTCCGCGCGCGGCAAGAGCCCGTGTCGGAGCCGAATCTCTTCCGGGATCAAGTCAACGAGCGTTGGACGATAGAGCGCGAGATTGTTCTGGATTAGTCTGTACAGTAACGATGGCTTCAGCCCTTCGGTGGCGGGGTAGACGGGCACCAAGCGCCCGGTGAGAAAGTTTTTCGCTGCTGGCTCCCAGACAGGGTTGCTCATCTGAATCTGACCGTGGGAGATCTCAACGGTCCCGTAGAGCGCGATCAGCTCTCCCTGAATAAGTTGATTCTTCAGCCAGGGTTGGTTGAACCAGACGGCATAGAGAATCCCGGTATTGTCTTGAATGGCAGCTTTCACGATCTCAAGATTATTTCTGGGTTTGATGACATCTATGGCGCGCACGCGCCCTTTGACCGTGACTTTGTCGCCGTGGCGCAGCTGCACGATCTTCTTCGTTGGGCGACGGTCTTCGATACGCCTAGGAAAGTAGGTGAGCAGATCTTCAATAGTGGAGATGCCGAGCTTCTGGAGGAGCTTCTCTCGCTGGGGTCCGACGCCCTTGGCAAAGCGCACGGGGGCCCTTACCCCGCCTTCGGCACCCCTCTCCCGTTCGACGGGAGAGGGGCTGGGGGTGAGGGCCTCTAATTCCCTGACGCAGTCTTCTAACTCGCGCACCACCGCACGCCGCGCCTCCGGGGGTTTGAGGGCATAGCCGCGCACCAGCTTCTGTAATCGCTGAGCGATCTCAGGCTGGAATGCGCTCAGCTCCTGCGCGCACGTCTCGATAAAGCTCTCTAATCCCCCAAGGACTGCTCGATCTTGATAATGGGTGCGCTGCTCAAGCCGGAGGACCTTCTGCAGACGCACCCCCAGGGATTCTAAGAACTTCATTAGGGCTATCTTAATCAGCGCTTGGCGAGCTCGTCAACATCCACGCACTTGCATCACGATGCTGTAGTGAGATAGACTGTCTTTCCATGGTGAACGCTATGCGCTTGTATATCAGAGTTCTATTGTCTCTCGGTTTGGCAACCGTGCTTCTGCTGGTGACGGACACGATGCGCTTCCAAGCATCTCAACAGCTCAAGCTCAATGTCATCTTTATTTTAGTCGATGATCTTGATGCCAATCTAGTGGAGTTCATGCCCACCGTGAAGTCTTTTCTTGTCACTCAGGGCACGACATTTGTAAATTTCTTTGTGAATGTTTCGCTCTGTTGTCCGTCGCGGGCAAATATCTTACGTGGGCAATACGCCCATAACACCCAGATCTTGACGAACCTCCCCCCACGCGGAGGCTTTCAGAAGTTTTATGCTCTAGGCCATGAGAACTCGACGATCGCAACATGGCTGCAGAGCGTCGGCTATCGCACGTGTTACCTTGGGAAATACCTCAATGGCTATCCCTCAGGCGTGCTCTTAACCCATGTGCCACCAGGCTGGAACGAATGGTACAGCCCAGCCGCAGGCAACCCGTACTCGAACTTCAATTACGTGATGAACGAGAACGGCAAGCTCGTGCTCTACGGCAGTCGCGCCGAAGACTATCTCACCGATGTCGTCGCACGTAAATCTGTAGGCTTTATTAGACGTGCAGCGTCTGAGGGCCAACCGTTTTTCATGCACATAGCTCTCTATGTGCCCCATTCGCCGGCAACGCCCGCGCTGCGTCATGCCCAGCTCTTCGCTGACGCACAACTGCCCCGACCGCCGTCGTTCAACGAAGCTGACGTCAGCGACAAGCCCAGCTTCATCCGCAATCGTCCTCTCTTGAATGAAAATCAGATCGCCCAGATGCAGGACTTCTATCGCAAGAGATTACAGTCTCTGCAAGCCGTGGACGAGATGCTCTCGCTCATAATTGAGACGCTTCGCGCTGTGGGGCAGCTTGAGAACACATATATATTTTTTACGTCAGACAACGGCTTTCATATGGGGGAGCATCGGCTCACCCCGGGCAAACAAACAGCGTATGAAGAAGACATTCGGGTGATGCTGCTGGTGCGTGGGCCAGGAGTGCCTGCTGGGCGCGTGCTTGAGCACTTGACGGGAAATATAGATCTTGCCCCGACGTTTGCTGAGCTTGCGGGAGCACCGATCCCGGATTTTGTGGACGGGCGCTCGCTCGTGCTGTTATTAAGAGAGAACCCGCCTACGTCAGACGCGTGGCGTCAGGGCTTTTTAATCGAGCACTGGAACCAGTCGCGCGGAGGCGCGCTGCTTGCCACAGAGGGCGTGCTGGAGCCACCCGATCCGATGGAGCTGGAGCACGCGCACCAGTGGGCGATCCCAGAGTTTGCAGCGATTCGTACGAAAGATTATCTCTACGTCGAATACGTGACAGGCGAGCGTGAGTTGTATGATCTGAACGCTGACCCTTATCAGCTCGAAAGCCTACACGCTATAGCCGACCCTGCTCTGCTAGCAAGATTGTCTGAGCAACTAGCTAGGCTCAAGAGATGCGCCGGGGCGAGCTGTTGGCAGTGACGTTGCGAACCCTTCACTCTTAGGGTAAATTCTTTACACTATGGCGACGCTCAAACTCTTTAACACGCTTGGCCGGCGTAAGGAAGAGTTCCAGCCCCTCAAAGACAATGAAGTCCGCATCTACACGTGCGGCCCGACGGTCTACGATTACGCTCATATTGGGAATTTGAGAACATATATCTTTGAAGATATCTTGCGCCGCGTGCTCGAGTATAACGGCTACAAAGTCAAGCACGTGATGAACATTACTGACGTGGGGCATCTCACCAGCGATGCTGACGAAGGCGAAGATAAAGTCGAAGCGAGCGCTAGGCGCGCGGGCAAGAACGCGTGGGAGATCGCGGAGTTCTATACCCAAGCGTTCTTCCGCGATACGGAGCGCTTAAATATCTTGCGCCCCCATATCGTGCCCAAGGCCACCGAACACATTGCCGATCAGATCGCGCTGATCAAGAAGCTCGAAGAGAAGGGCTACACGTATCGCACTTCGGATGGGATCTACTTTGACGTCTCCAAGTTTCCCCGCTATGGGGAGCTAGCGGGTCAGGACTTAGCAGAAAAGAAAGCAGGGGCGCGCGTCGAAGTCAATCCCGAAAAGCGCAACCCCGCAGATTTTGCTCTATGGAAGTTCTCTCCAAAAGATAAGAAGCGCCAGATGGAGTGGGAGAGCCCCTGGGGCGTGGGCTTTCCCGGCTGGCACATCGAGTGCAGCGCCATGAGCACAAAATACTTGGGCCAGCCCTTCGATATTCACTGCGGTGGCGTCGATCACATCTATACTCATCACCCAAACGAGATCGCCCAGAGCGAAGCCGCTGAAGGCGTCAAGATGGCAAACTTCTGGCTGCATGGAGAGTTTATGACCGTCGAGGGGCGGCGCATGGGCAAGTCCGAGGGCAATGCCTATCTCTTAGACGATCTCATCAAACGTGGGTATGACCCCTTGGCGTTTCGGTATCTCTGCTTGAATACGCACTATCGCGTGCAGCTCAACTTCACGTGGCAGGCGCTCGAAGGAGCGCAGACAGCTTTGGAGAGGCTAAGAGAGCACGTGCGCAACGCCCGCTCTCTCGGAGGCGATCCTGCCCAGGGGAAGATTCCCCCGGATGTGCATAGGAAGTTTCTTGAGGCAATCAACGATGATCTGAACATTCCTCAAGCCCTAGGGGTGGTGTGGGACTTTGTGCGCTCGCACCAGAACCCTTCGGACAAGCTAGCAACGCTTTTCGATTTTGATCGCGTCTTCGGGTTGAAGCTCAGCGAGGTGCGTGCTGAAGAGCCTATAGAAGTTCCTCCAGAGGTGCGCGAGCTGCTGACGCAGCGTGAGGCCGCGCGCAAAGCAAAGAACTTCACAGAAGCCGACGCCCTGCGGGCGAAGATCGCCCAGTTAGGCTATGAGGTCATAGATACTCCCCAGGGACCAAAAGTGAGGAGGCACGAGTAATTTACCTTGTTCTTTACCTGCCCTCGGCATCGGTCTTGATCAGCCAAAAGTCATAGCCTCCCAAAGGAGGCTCCGTAACTCCCAGCAAGATGAACCCTCCGTCCGAGGTCTGCTGGACTGATACACCACCATCATCGCCCTCCCCACCGAAGGTGCGTTGCCAGAGCATGTGGCCTTCGCCATCGGTCTTGATCAGCCACAGGTCCCACCCCCCTACTCCAAAAGACCTTGTCCCACCTAGCAAGATGAAGCCTCCGTCGGAAGTCTGTTGGACTGAGTAGCCGTAATCCCAGTCCTCACCGCCGAAGGTGCGATTCCACACCATGTTGCCCTCGCCATCGGTCTTGATCAGCCATAGGTCAAAGTCCCCCGCACCAAAAGACTTTGTCTCCCCTACCAAGATGAAGCCCCCATCAGAGGTCTGTCGGACTGAGGAGCCATGATCATCCTTAGGCCCCCCAAATGTCCGATCCCAACCTCCCTGCGCCCATCTCCCTGGGACCTCATCGCTCACGGCCAAGAGCCCCAAGGCCAGACTCACTACTGCTGCTATATATCTGAGAAGCATCTTGTATCACCCCTGCTTTTAGCCTAATTATATCACTGCACAGGTGGAGGCGGCGGAGGAGGTGGAGGCGGACTCCCTTCTCCCGCAGGGAAAG